>Ga0302285_10001482_pt1 | contig 13027 bp, 10 predicted proteins | sample III_Fen_E2_2_FD_200455 | JGI IMG/M metagenome (GOLD analysis project Ga0302285, IMG submission 200455) | Peat permafrost microbial communities from Stordalen Mire near Abisko, Sweden - III_Fen_E2_2 | ecosystem: Environmental > Terrestrial > Soil > Wetlands > Permafrost | place: Sweden: Abisko...
CTTACACATTAAACCTGAAGTGCATGATATCACCATCCTGTACCACGTATTCTTTACCTTCCACATTCATTTTACCGGCTTCTTTACAGGCTGCTTCCGAACCCAGGGTAGTAAAATCATTGTATTTAATAACTTCAGCACGGATAAACCCTTTTTCAAAGTCAGTATGAATAACACCTGCACATTGAGGGGCTTTCCATCCTTTTTCAAATGTCCATGCACGCACTTCCTGAACTCCGGCAGTAAAATAGGTCTGAAGGTTCAGTAAATGATAAGCGGACCTGATCAATCGGGAAACGCCCGATTCCTTCAATCCGACTTCTTCAAGAAACATCTGTCGTTCTTCGTAGGTTTCAAGTTCGGCAATGTCAGCTTCGGTAGCAGCTGCTACAACCAGTATTTCAGCTTTCTCATCGGTAATGGATTTCCGTACGGCATCCACATATGCATTCCCGTTTTTGGCTGCAGCTTCATCCACATTACAAATATACATCACCGGTTTGTCGGTAAGTAAGTATAAATCTTTTACCAGCTTCTTATCCAACGGATCAAGTATCACCGTTCGGGCCGATTTACCTTGCTGCAAGGCAGCACGATACAAAACCAATATATCATAGATTGTTTTAGCCGTTTTGTCACCTCCGGTTTGTGCCTGTTTTTGCACTTTACTGATACGGCTTTCTACGGTTTCAAGGTCTTTCAACTGCAATTCGGTATCAATAATCTCCTTGTCACGAACGGGATTGATACTCCCATCTACGTGGGTAATATTCTCATCATCAAAACAACGCAATACATGCAGAATAGCATCTGTTTCACGGATATTAGCTAAAAACTTATTGCCTAATCCTTCTCCTTTGCTGGCACCTTTTACAAGCCCGGCAATGTCAACAATTTCCACTGTAGTTGGTACGATATTTTTGGGATGAACCAGTTCCGATAATTTATTCAGCCGTTCGTCCGGGACTGTGATAACGCCAACATTTGGTTCTATCGTACAAAAAGGGAAGTTAGCAGCCTGAGCTTTAGCATTTGATAAACAGTTGAATAAAGTAGATTTACCTACATTGGGTAAACCAACGATACCACATTGAAGAGCCATGATGTTATAGTTTGATGTTTGAAGAGTTTGAAAGTTTATTGTTTGAAAAGGTTGAATAATTTACATGAATAAATAGTCCGACATTTTCGGAGTGCAAAGGTACGAAAAATAATGGAGGGAAGTTACACGGGTAGATTTAGTTGATTATAATGGATTAGCAAAAAGTATTGAACTGTACAAATAAGGAGGTAGTTCCATTTATCTGAAACTACCTCCTAAAACATCAATTTTGCTTTATTCTTATGAAAAATATGCTATTACTAATTTGAATTTTATAGCCATAATTTCATTATAAACTGTTGCATCCAGGCTGGAGGGTAGTTCAAGTTCTTCAATTGCCCATTGAAGTGCTTCTAACTTTTCTGCATTTCCCTCATTCTCAATTAATGCTATGAGAGCAAGGATATAATTCATAAATTCAATTTCATGCAAGGATGTGCGGTCCCCAAACAATTCTTGAATACCTGGTATTGTATTTCTAAGTTTCTCGGGTATAGAGAAACCTTCAATTTTGATAAGTAAAAGTTGTATTTTAAAAATAGGATAATCGGGGAAAGTGGCTTGGTTATCCAGTATCATTTGTATACTTTTTTCCTCTTTGCCTTCTCTTTGCAAAATCATAAGTTCTAACAGGCGAACTATAGGAATATCGCCTACTATCTTTTTGAGCTTATTTGTTTTTTTGCTTGCCTTCTTTGTGTTTTCATTCACCATGTTATAGGCTTCCACAAAAAGAACGGTTATTTTATCCGTAATAATTTGTTTACTAGGTTCTATGCCCCATAGTTCGAAAGGAATTTCATTAATTGGCAAGAGGTCCACTGCAAGATTTTTTGAATATCTTTTAAACTGATCGTGCACAAGGTTATCATTCAATAACTCATTGAAAACAGAAATAACAAGGTCACTTAATTTTTCATGATTTCCCTTGTTCTTCCCTTCCATCGATTTGAGTAATTCTAAAAACAAATCCTTTTTTTCTTCATAAGTCATATCTCTAAATTCATTGTGCTCATCTTCAATGCTCTGATTGTTGTATTTATCTGAGTGTTTACCAGCTTCAGAGGTTCGTATTATATCATAATTCCCTTTCCCTACTGCACGTTCCAATTGTCTGTCAACTTGTTTAACCATTTGATCACTGTCATACTGGCCTTGCAAATAAAATGGTTTTCCATTTCGTCCACACTCAATTTCAATTAAATCAATATCTTCATTATCTTCTTCCAAAATATAACTTGTCAACGAGGTAAACTCTTTGCGAGGGTTTAACCCTAATTCAGTAGCATAATCCAACCCGGAAAATACGATATTATGTGCTAATTCGTACGAAACCTGGATAGGTTGGAGATTTTCCATTTTAAATATTTTATTTTTGTATTCTGATAAAGGACTATTGAACAAATAAGTGGTGTCTTTTATTCCAAGGCAAAATAAATCAACCAAATAAATGCCAGCTGTAATATTACCATTTGCATGAACCCGTGCTACAATTACAGTAACCATTTTTGACTTTTCCCATTCTGAATTTACAAGACATTCATATACCGGAAGTTTGCGTGCTTTTTGACGAATATAATTCTCCGGACTTAATTGCGGGAGCTGTGTAGTTTTATTTTTCTTGGACATAAGAAGTTATTTAATTGGTGTTTATAGGTAGATAATAAGTGAGTATGTACAAATTAATTTACAGATTAATACAGGTTATCAAGTTTCATGTATGAATGAAATTATGTGCGTTTTTAATTGTTTTGAAACGTGGAAGCCTTCAACCTTCAACCTTCTCACTGCTCCAGATCTTTTCAATCACTTTCGGGAAATATTCATATTCAAGTTTATGTACTTTTTCTGCAATCATATCCGGAGTATCGGTTGGAGCTACCGGACATGTGTGCTGAAAGATAATACTTCCTTCATCATAATTGTTGTTGACATAATGAATCGTAATTCCTGATTCCGTATCACCGGCTTCGGCTACTGCCTCATGAACCCGCATGCCATACATCCCTTTACCACCATGTTTTGGAAGCAGGGCCGGGTGGATATTGATAATCTTTTGCGGGTAAGCAAGTATTAAAGTTTGTGGAATTTTCAGAAGAAAACCAGCCAAAACGATACAATCAACGTTATATAGTTTTAGCAACGTCACTATCTTTTCACCATTCGAAAAGTCGTCCTTTGAAAAAGTAAACGAAGGGATCTCCAGATTCTTTGCACGAGTATGAACAAAAGCATCTGCTTTGTTTGAAATGATCAACGGAAAGTCGAAATTCTGATTTTTTGAAAAATAGCGAACTATATTTTCAGCATTAGAACCGGAACCGGAAGCAAAAAGAGCTATTTTTAATGACATGTTAACGGGGTTAGTTGCACAAAAGCAAGTTTATTGTGCAAAAAAAGCATTTTTTTTTGACAAATACGAGGTTATGTCGAGAAAAATTGTTTCCTTTGCACCGCAAAATTATAAAACAATTTCTATTTATAAACTTAAAAACAAAAATTATGTCAGAAGTAGAAGCTAAAGTAAAAGCAATTATCGTAGATAAATTAGGCGTAGAAGAAGCAGATGTAACTCCTACAGCTAGTTTTACTAACGACCTTGGTGCTGATTCATTGGATACTGTAGAATTGATTATGGAATTCGAAAAAGAATTCGGCATTTCTATTCCAGATGAACAAGCAGAAAAAATAGCTACTGTAGGTGACGCAATCGCGCACATTGAGGCTTTACAAAAATAAACTTACTCCCTAATTAATTATGGAATTGAAAAGAGTTGTAGTAACAGGTTTAGGTGCAATTACTCCAGTAGGATCCTCCATCCCAGAAATGTGGGAGAATATCCTCAATGGAGTAAGCGGAGCCGGACCTATTACGCATTTCGATGCTACAAAATTTAAAACAAAATTTGCTTGTGAGGTCAAGGATTTTGATCCGTTGAAGTACTTTGACCGGAAAGAAGCCCGCAAATTGGACCGATATGCACAATTTGCCATTGCTGCTGCTAAAGAAGCACTGGAGAATTGTGGGGCAGACCTGGATAAAATTGATAAAGATGAAGTAGGCGTTATTTTTGCTGCCGGTATTGGTGGTATTGGGACTTTCGAACAGGAAATCGGATACTATTATGCAAATATTGAGCAGGGACCAAAATTTAATCCATTCTTCATTCCTAAAATGATATCGGATATTGCTGCCGGTCAGATTTCCATCATATATGGTTTTCGCGGACCCAATTATTCAACTGCTTCGGCATGTGCTTCTTCAACGAATGCCATTATCGATGCATTTAATAATATCCGGTTAGGAAAAGCCAATATGATTTTGGCAGGTGGTGCCGAAGCCGCTATAACACCCGGAGGTGTAGGTGGTTTTAATGCACTTACTGCATTGTCAACCCGTAATGATGATCCTCAAGGTGCTTCCCGTCCGTTCAGTAAAAGCCGCGATGGCTTTGTAATGGGTGAAGGAGCAGGATGTCTTATCCTTGAAGAACTGGAACATGCCCTGGGGCGTGGAGCCAACATTCTTTGCGAAGTTGTTGGTGGTGGTATGTCAGCCGATGCTTATCATTTGACAGCCACTCATCCCGAAGGTGTAGGTGCCATTCTGGTGATGAATCGTGCATTGAAAGATGCCGGTTTGAAACCTGAAGATATTGATTATATCAATGTACACGGAACATCTACTCCCGTTGGTGATATCTCTGAATCAAAAGCGATAAAAAAAGTGTTTGGTGAAGATGCATACAAACTGAATATCAGCTCAACAAAATCTATGACCGGACATATGTTAGGTGCTGCCGGTGCTGTTGAAGCAATTATTTCTGTTTTGTCAGTTGTAAACGATATCGTTCCCCCAACAATCAATTTTACTCCAGGTGATGAAGATCCTGACATTGATTACAATCTTAATTTTACCTTTAATAAGGCACAAAAAAGAACTATTGATGCCGCATTGTCCAATACCTTTGGGTTTGGAGGACATAATGCAAGTGTTATCGTGAAAAAATACAAAAAGTAAGTTTGTGATTAAAAATATACTCCGTAAAATAAGGCTCCTTTCGAATGCTCGAAAAGAGCCTTATTTTTTATTCTATCAAGTGCTGGGGTTTTATCCCGATAAGATAGACTACTACCAATTAGCCGTTCGGCATAAATCCGTTTCTATTCTTACTGAAGACGGACTCCAACTCAGTAACGAGCGTCTTGAGTTTCTTGGTGACGCAGTATTGAATTCTGTAGTTACCGATATCCTGTATCACCGATATGAAAATCAGCGCGAAGGTTTCCTGACAAATACCCGTTCGAAAATAGTAAAACGTGATTCATTGAATGTGCTTGCTGTTGAAATTGGACTGGATAAACTTGTTAAAGTTACCAGGTACGTAAATACCCATACCAACAATAATATCTATGGAAATGCTCTGGAAGCACTGATGGGTGCCATTTACCTGGACTATGGATACCGAAAATGCAAGAAGTTTGTAGAACAACGGTTGATACACACATTTATTGATCTGGATAAAGTTGCCGAAAATGAAGTAAATTTTAAATCCAGGCTGATTGAATGGTGTCAAAAGAACCGGTTTGAACCTGAATTTATCCTGTTGGAAGAAATTCTGAGTAAATCGAATAAACATTTATTTCAAACCTCTCTGGTAATTAACGGCAAAACAATTTGTCAGGCTACCGGTGCGAGCAAAAAAGAGTCTCAACAACTTGTGTCTCAAATTGCCTGTCAACAGATAGCCTCAAATCCTGATTTTATTCTTCAACTCAAACAAGATCCTTCCGAAATCAATTCTTCCCCTGAAAACCAATTACCGGGCATAGATGTTTAATTAGTTGTATATTAAACATTAAGATAAATTTGAATGCGCATTTACCACATAAATGTGCAGCTTTCACGGTTTTATATCTATCTTTGTCATGGTCATTTCATTATTAACCTTAAAAAACACAACATGGAAAATCTGCATTTTTCTCAATTAATATTTGCGCAGGCCAAAAAATATGGTGATAAAGTGGCTATGTATCATCGTGCAGAACTTACGGACGAGTGGAGTAAAATATCCTGGACTGCCTTTGCCGGGCATGTACATTCTGTTGCAAAAGCTTTTGTCGAATTAGGAGTTGTTGAACACCAACGGGTTGCTCAATTCTCTCAAAATAAAGCTGAAAATTTGATTATTGATTTTGCTTTATATGCCAACCGTGCTGTCATGGTACCACTATATGCCACTTCTACTGCACCCCAGGTAGAATTTATTGTGAACGATGCCGAAATTGAAATTATATTTGTCGGAGATCAACAACAATATGATGTGGCACAAGCAGTACTCCAAAATTCAAAGTTTTTAAAAAAAATTATTGTTTTTGATAAAAATGTTGCATTTGCCGATTCGGAACATACAATGTATTATGCCGATTTTCTATTATCTGGCGAGAAGTCTTCCAAGCACTTTGAAGTAGAACACCGGCAGAATGAATCCACCGAAAGTGACTTAGCCTGTATATTATATACATCTGGAACTACCGGAAATCCCAAAGGAGTCATGATGCCTCATTCCTGTTTCAACGAAGCGATGCGGATTCATACGATCCGATTAACCAGTATTACTGACAAAGACACAACCATAGCATTTCTACCCCTCTCGCATGTGTTTGAACGAACCTGGTGTTATTTCTGCTTCTTTAAAGGTGCAACCATTTATATTAATCATCGACCTACTGAAATCCAACAAACGATTAAAGATGTCAGGCCTACCCTTATGTGTGCTGTCCCAAGGTTTTGGGAGAAAGTTTATGCCGGAGTTCAGGATAATTTATCCAAATTTACACCCTTTATGTTGGGTGTTGTAACCTGGGCACTGGCAATCGGGAAAAAATACAATGTCGATTATTTGCGTCTTGGTAAACAAACCAGTCTTTTTCTTAAAATAAAATACCTCATTGCCGACAAACTCATTTTCTCAAAAGTAAAACATACCTTGGGAATTGAAAATGCCAACATGCTGCCTATTGCTGGTGCCCGTCTTTCGGATGAAATTACACTGTTTTTTAAAAGTATCGGAGTTCCGGTGGTTTACGGGTATGGGTTAACAGAAAGTACGGCTACTGTATGTTGTTTTGAATATACTGGCTATGAAATTGGAACTGTAGGTACTATAATGCCCGCAGTGGAGGTGAAAATCGGAGACGACAATGAAATTCTACTCAAAGGTAAAACTATATTTCCTGGATATTATAACAACCCCGAAGCAAATGCAGCAGCATTTACCTCTGATGGTTGGTTTAAAACAGGTGATGCCGGAATCGTTAAAGGGAATGCGATCATTATGACCGAACGACTTAAGGATATGTTTAAAACCTCGAACGGAAAATACATTGCACCTCAGGAAATTGAAACCCGGCTCTGCCTGGATAAATATATTGAACAGGTAGCTGTGATCGGAGATGAGCGTAATTATGTAACAGCCATTGTTGCACCAGCAATTCAGGCACTTGAAGAATATGCCATCAAGAATAAAATCGGATACTCATCAATCGACGAATTGCTGAATACAACCGAAATAAAGAACTTAATTCATGAAAGAATAGCGAACCAACAAAAGGGAATGGCCAATTACGAATTGATTAAAAAGTTTTTTTTAATCAAAAAAAGTTTTGCAATTGAAACCGGTGAGTTGACGAATACGTTGAAGATCAGACGAACTGTAATCATGCAAAAATATAAATCACAGATTGACGAAATGTACAAAAACTAAGGTGTATTTTAGAAATATAATTAAATAATGTTTTATATACATGTTTAATAACATAAAAAATGTACTTTTGCATTGATTAGTTTACGAACATAACTTTAAAAACCAAACTATTATGTTATCAGAAAAAATTGGGAACAATGCCGGTTTAATATGGTCGGCACTCGAAGGCGGTGAATTGAATGTAAAAGCCGTTAAAAAAGTAACTAAACTTGCAGAAAAGGACCTGAACTTAGCCTTAGGGTGGTTAGCCCGCGAAGGTAAGGTAAAATTTAATGAAGTAGAAGGCGAATTATTCATTAGTTTGTAATAATTGAAATTCCATGAAGAAGTGAGGTGATAATATTCTGACATTATCAGACTCCCAATCCGTAAAAAAGAGGTTGTCTCAATTCAAGACAGACTCTTTTTTTTTGACACCCAATGCTTAAAGCCCTTTACCCGTAAGAGAAATTACTTTTACAGGACTCAACCCACCACCCGACAGGATCAATTCAGCGATATGAATTCCGGAAGTTAGCGGTAAATAGGTTATGGTTATCGTACTACCACCTGTTCCATTCGCAACGTTCATGGCAATTGTTGTTGCCGATACCGTGAACATGCCAGCATTAGTGCCGGTCAACTCAATATTTATATCACCCGACAGATCCGTAGTTTGAACATTGATTGTTTTAACAGTGCTTACATTTAATTTTGTATCCGGAAATGATATGTTATTATCTATCCTTCCAACATAAATAACAGGTGAATTCGGACCAACAACAACAGTTCCGCTTAAATCAAAGTTTTTTGTTGGCAGGCTTGTATTTGAAATGATAAGTTGATCTGTTTGAGTACCCGTTAATAACGGATTGTAACGGATTCGAATACTGACATTCACTTTTCCTGAAACAGGTTCAATGTTCAGACTTTTACTCCAGGATTCATCTGTTGAAAGTTTCATTTCAAAGTCAGAATTATTTAGCAGATTCAAATTCAGATTCCCGGTTATATTTAGTGCGGTAATAGATATACTTTGAAAGGCTGACGGAGTACCGGGGGTTGTTTCAAAACCACTTAAGTTTCCTCCGGTAGTCAAGAGGGGTGGCATGAAAATAAAGGTAACAGTTGAATCAGACTTTACAATATTGGCTAGTACCCTGTTGATATCCGTTCCATCCCACAGAGTCGGAATAAAAGATCCGTTAGTAAACGCGTAGGTAGGAGGGGTCGTTCCGACTCCGGTAGGAGGAATCATGTATACCCGCATGTGACTTTCTAATGTCTGGGTAGTCCCCGTATAAACATTCGGCATGTTATAATTCCATGCTGTCTGATCATAATCAATATGCCAGATACACATTCCTTCCCCGGGCAAATAAGTATCCCACCCCGTTTTTCGACGGTATTCCAACATGAAGAATTCATTCGGACTCGGGTGACTTCCATTTAAATTATGTGTTGTAGCCGAAAATAAGAAGGCTTGATTTGTTGTCGTTGACCGGGGAATCTCTTCTTGGGAAATTGGATTTAATGAGAGGTTGGCAGTCGAATTTTCCTGTTCAGGAATAAGATAACCCAGAAAGAACCTTTCGTATACAGAATAGGTTGGAGGTGTCCTTCCCTGGTTGTTATAGTTACCTGAATCCATAATGTCCCATGAATTTAAAGTCGGTAAATTTGATCCCGAAGTATCATAATAATCGGGTAGTCCCAGCACATGACTGAATTCATGACAGAAAGTACCCACACCACACATGTTTGTACCCGATGAACCCCTTAGTTCCGAAGTGCAGGCATAGTCCAACACTCTTTTTCCATTAAAAGAAACCGATGCCTCGGTTCCTGAATAATTTGAACCTGAAGGAAATAACGATTGTGGGTAAATAGCCCATCGGTGGGGCCAAATGGTATTGGAAGATCCATTTTCGGCTTCATTATACCCTGCATAATAAACAAAAACATTGTCGATGACACCATCGTTGTCCGTGTCGTATGGAGTAAAATTCACCCCATTGTTGTTTGCAACTGTGCAGGCATCAACAATCATTTGAACCGGGTTGGTATCGTTCCCGTTGGTATCATTCTTACCGTAAAAATCGAGTGACTGTGGTAGAGTATAAGGACCGTAGATGTCAAAGTCAGGAGAAAACTTACCGTATGTACATGCTCTAAAATAATCCCTTGCCGAACCTGTTCCGCCATTTGTGTTGTATCTGTCCTGATTCAATAAGTTGTAAAAAGCTGTTCGAGGAGTGGGTGTAGTAAAAGTGTTATTCGAAAAATTTACTAATATAACGATTGATTTTGGAGATCCTTTCGTTGGAAATGCTTTCTGTTGTAACAATGGGGTTTTAAAAACGTTGCTTCTAATAGGTGCTGTATGTATTCTTCTATTCATTTCGGCAGTATTCAGCGTTTTCAAAAATAGGGATTCTTTTAAGGAACGGTTTGGTGCATCGTGTGCTGTATATCCGCTTTCAACGACTTCGCCGGTAGAACTGATGGTAGCATAGGTCAGGATTCCTTTGTCATTTTCTTTTAAAAGATATCCATCTTCGGTTGTTTTAAAATGATGAAATTCATTCCCATGTAGAATGACCGTAATTGCAGAACCATCAGTCTGAGTAATCTGTGAGGGAAAAGGGTAGGCTTTTACAGCAAATGAACTCAGAGCTGCTAACTGACTTATTATGACGATTAATAATGACTCCGGAATTTTTCTTTTTTTCATACTACAGAAGTTTAAAGTTGTCCAGGCTTTCTTATAACCAGAAGTATGCGGTAAAAGTTTAAGAAACGGAATTGTATCTATACATATATTTATTAAAACATAAAAAAAATGACATAAATTCAGTAAGAATAGTTGGAAGACTGAAATTTTGACGGGTCATATATTCAGTTGATAATTACGAATATCAGATAGATTTGAAAGAAATTGTTTTTGAAATAGTGATAGAAACTCTGTCTAAATGTCATTTAGGTGTAGATCTGTGACTCATATATGTCATTTTATATCCTGTGGCACTCTGTTTGTAAGTGATGAAATGAATAAGTAAAAAAAATGTCTAATTATTAAAAATAGAGGATTAAACAATGTCACTTGTTAGATTTTCAAATCAGCTACCTTCAATGTTTGACCGTTTTTTTGAAGGCGATTTATTCGATTGGTCAAACCGCAATTTTTCATTGACAAATACAACATTACCATCGGTGAATATAAAGGAAAATTCCGATGAGTTTAAAGTAGAAGTTGCAGCGCCAGGTTTTGAAAAAGGAGATTTCAAATTAGAACTCAATCATGATGTATTGACCATTTCATCTGAAAAACAAATTGAGAATGAAACAAAAGAGGATGAACGCTACAGCAAACGTGAGTTTAGTTATCAGTCATTTACCCGTTCATTTACCTTACCTCATTCTGCCGATAGCGAACGGATTGATGCGACTTATGACAATGGAATTTTGTTTGTGAGCATTCCTAAAAAGGAAGAATCGAAACCAAAACCTTCCCGCATGATTGAAATCAAATAAGCATTCCCGGAATTACAACCAAAATCTTTTGGAAAACTTCAAGGAAAACCTCAAAGCGTACGAAGTACCTTTGAGCGTTTTCTTTTTATACCATTTTAGAATCATTAGAACAAGCCTTTTGAACTTTATTTAAGCAATACGAGATTCCCTGGTTTAACATTTCCTTTTTGAATATAAACCCCGAATCACTTTCATGTACGCTTTTTGAAATACATTGAGAGTGATTTTATTTTTGATATTATTTACCCTCGCATTTTCTGTAACGTTGAATCGTTGTTTTCAACAGTAGTGTGGGAGTATTCATTTTCTTGGATGTTATATAAAATGATGGTATTTATAATTAAACCATTCTCAGAATAAAATTCAGATTGTTTTGTGATACGAAAAAGAATGTTTTACTTTGTATTGTAAAATTAATTTAATTTTAAACCAACAAACTACCTTTATATGAAACAGTTTTTAAAATTCACCCTGGCTACCATTGTGGGAATTTTTATTGCTTCGTTACTCATACTGTTATTATCATTTGCCATTATAGGTGCCATCGCCGGTGCCAGTGAATCGGCAACAGTATTGAAACCTAATTCGGTCTATGAATTGACCCTGGAAGGTAACCTGATCGACCGTTCGCAGGATGATCCTTTCACAGGTGCTTTAAATCAGGCATTAGGTAAATCATCGGAAATTTCTATTGGACTGGACGATGTCTTATCTAATATCGATAAGGCAAAGAAGGACCCTAATATAGTAGGTATATACCTTAAAGGAGGATCCCTTTCGGGCGGTATTGCTTCAATAAAAGAAATCCGGAATGCACTGATTGATTTTAAAAAGTCTGGTAAATTTATTGTTGCCTATGCCGACAATTATTCGCAGCGCATGTATTACCTGGTATCGGTTGCCGATAAGATCTTATTGAATCCCCAGGGAATGCTCGAACTGAAAGGATTATCCGCTCAGACTATGTTCTTTAAAAAGACCCTGGATAAACTGGGGATAGAAATGCAGATTGTCAAGGTCGGTACGTTTAAATCGGCTGTCGAACCATTGGTCAATACCAAAATGAGTGATGCCAACCGTTTGCAGGTGACTGTATTCATGAGTTCGATCTGGAAGAACATTGTGAAGGAAATATCTTTATCCCGAAAGATTCCATTCGAAAAGCTCAATATGTATGCCGATGAAATGTTGATGTTCCAGCCTACCGAAAAGGCAAAACAATATGCATTGGTCGATTCGCTGGTGTACAATGATCAGGTAGACAGTATCCTAAAAATGAGTGACAAAAATCTAAAAAAAGGGGATAACCTTGTTTTTGTAAAACATTCGGCAATGAACAAAGTTGCCGATACCGGCAAGTACGACAAAAATAAAGTGGCTATTATTTATGCCATTGGTGAGATTACCGATAATGACGGCGAAGGCATAGTCTCGAAAAATATGGTGAAAACCATCAATGATGTAGCCAAAGACAACCAGGTAAAAGCAGTGGTCTTTCGTATCAGCTCACCGGGGGGGAGCGCTTTTGCTTCCGAACAGATCTGTCATGCCATCACCATGTTGAAAGCAAAAAAACCGGTGATTGTTTCCATGGGCGATTATGCCGCTTCCGGAGGTTATTATATTGCCGCCATGGCCGATCAGA
>Ga0302285_10001484_pt1 | contig 13012 bp, 6 predicted proteins | sample III_Fen_E2_2_FD_200455 | JGI IMG/M metagenome (GOLD analysis project Ga0302285, IMG submission 200455) | Peat permafrost microbial communities from Stordalen Mire near Abisko, Sweden - III_Fen_E2_2 | ecosystem: Environmental > Terrestrial > Soil > Wetlands > Permafrost | place: Sweden: Abisko...
TTATTTTACAATTTAAATCCCTTCTCAATAATTACGCTTACATTATGTTGAAGTGGTCTTGTTTCATTATTTATTCTCATCTGAATTTTGTGATCTTAGCATGCTATTTCAACTCGCTGATACAAACTTATTTCTTCATTCCGAAATTCATGGAAACGATCATGAACTACAGGAGTCCACTCAATCTGAATCTCACTGCTTTTTCTCCAGAAAAATAAAAACGCATCTAAGCATCCATTAATCTTGTAATTAGCCTACAGAAACTCTTTGGATATATGATTCTCTCAAGTAAAAAATACGCAGATCCAAAGCTAGTTCTTGAGAGTATCGTGGATGACTAAGGTATTAAAAATAGAAACTGTTTATTAGTAATACAAAATCTTTTCAAAATTCAGGTAATAGAGTCATCCTAGGAGATTAAAAAGACATTGGAGAGTTTAATTTGCAATTTTTGGAGCGACTTTCAGAGGGTTTAAGTTATTAAGAAGGAAAAAACTACGATATTGGAGCTGGATCTGCTTAGAAATCTGCTAATGGAAATATGTGTGTTGACTTATTGAAATCTGAAAGCAACGGGAAACAACGCAGCGCACTAAAGAAGAAAATATCTTTCATGCCTACGGAAGATGAAGATTCGATAATAAGTTAACTATTCTTTGGAAAGAAAAAGGAATTTATCACTTACTATCAAGCAGTAAGTAACTTGATTAATGAAACTGTGTGATTTTTGTTTAAAAATAATTTACAACCAAAAGGGTCTGTTCAAGTAGTACTCAGAGGAGAACATATTCTCACCGATCATCCTGGACTTGCAATACTAAGACTTGTACACTAGTTGGGAGAACAACAACACTTTTTACATAGACGATTTCAAAGATAACAATGGAAATAAAACTGAGGCAGAAAAAGCAGGATGGATCACGAAAATACCCGAAGTACTTGTGTTCTAAATTCAAAGAGTTGTCTATCTGAAAGACTAAGGAATCGCAGAAAAGCTCAATACTCCATTTCACTTTGAAAAAGAAATTTTCGTTGATAGATTTCTTCTTGATAACAGAGATTACATTCTTCGGAATAAACCAAAACTTAAGGCTCTCAAAAAAAAGGTACCATACACACAATTTGTCTAACTTTTATTAACTTTTTTCTTCATTGTAATAGCGTGAACTAATCAAATAAGAGCTGCAAGACCTGAAGAATTACTCTGATAGTAATTTAGGTATTCTTGATATCCTAGACATGAATCTGGGTTTCTTTAAAAAGCAGCAGAATTAATTTGTTGAACCAAATCTCGAAGAAGAAAAATTCTCTCCAAAGACTTAATCACTGCTAACAGGCGATAACTACATGGAAGTCACTGATTTTACTCTTGATTAGTAATCTCAACAATAAGCAAAATAGCAAGGATAGGCAAATAGCAATAATTCTAATTCAAATTCATCATCTTCAACTATTGATTTGCTTAGTCTTTTTTCATCTCCTACTCCAGCACCTCCTCTGACACCACAGTCGGCAAGTTAGCTTGTAAGATGAGTGTTCATTTTGTTTGAGGGAATAATATTGTTATTATTTTTGTACAGAGTTCAACAATCTTTGACATGAAAACAGATTTTAGCTCTTCAAACGAAATCCCTTCATCTAATGACACCAACTACAACAAAGATACTACAACTTCCAATGGGTATCTTAAAAAGCCTGAGAACATCTCTTAAGTTTTTGGGAATGATCTCTTATCAACAAATGTCAATTAAGTTCATGATGTTGGCTTAATAGAAATCAACTCCAAAATTAACAATCTAAATTCCACAAAATAAGCTATTCTTAATCCTGCATTTCTTTCAGCTGTGCAGACCCTCAAACTCTAAACAAGTCAACTTATCACCTCACTAGAGCTTGAACTCTTAAAAACCAATGTAATCAAATTAAATCCAAATCCAAAATAAAAAAAATCAGGAATTCCTCAACCTAACTATTTTTACTTTTGAATTTCAACAGAAAGAAATCGATGATATCTACGGAAACCTTAAGTCAAATAAATATAAATTACACGCAATTCTTATTCATCAAGGATTTGCTGATTCCGGTCATTATTTCTCATATATTTGGAGTGCTGATTTGAAGAAATGGTTTAAGTACAATGATATATAGGTTCTAGAAGAGCAAGAGCAGATTGTAATGCAACAAGCTGTAGGAGATGGTAAATCAAGTGCATACTGCTTAGTTTATCTGAGAGATTAAAAAGGAAATGATAGACATTACGAGCATACCTTTGAATTAATGTAAGAAGGAGATATCCCTATTACATAAACTACGCAAAGAATCGTAGCAGAAACAGCTAACTCAAAGGTGGTTGTGAAGAAATAAGTTGTAATTGATCTGTTAAATCTAGAGTCGGATAAGAAACCAAATGAAGACACTGAAAAAGAAGAACAAAAAGTAGAAGAAATTAAACTCTAGCCAGTTAAGAACTTAGTCCAAGATTATTTAAAAAGTGAGATCCTCCAATAAAACAAGCAGCAGCTTGTAGAACTAAATCAGTTTAAGTAGCTTTAACTTGCTGACTCAATCGTTGAAAACTACTCTAAGCGTTTCTCATTTATTAATGAATATATTCGGAAGACATACGATAAATCTAAGAAACTCACAAGTAATTATTTATTATTAAAATACCATAAATTGCTTTTATTCTTCAGTTTTCCCTATTCTAATCCATTTATTAATTATTAGGCTGCCCTCCATTGACGAACTTTGGTGTCTACCTTCGATGGATGAGTGAAAACGTCACAGATTTATTAAAAGTTCAACTTTTAGACTGCTCAATTCGAGAAGTTAGTTCACAGAAAATGATGCTATCTGACGTAGCAACAAATTAAATATTAAACAATCGCTTACTGAATAATTTTGAGTCAATGGGCGAGTTTAAATCCCCTGGGAAATTAGTCCTTTCGCCCAAAGAATATGAGTTCATCCATAAGGAATACAATAAGTATCTCTCTAAAGTATCTTGTGCGTTTGCGATCATCGATGCATTTAACTTAATCCTCGCCAAGAATATTATCGGTTCTTTTGATTACTTCCACTTCATTCAGCAATATGTAACAAAGAACTTTTTTAAGAAACAATTAACAGTCATATTATTATCAATTTGTTTTTGGAAATTTCTACTTTTCTCTTAACAATATTATTTCTAAAATCTCAAAAGAACACAAACCAAAGTGATTACTTCTTCAGAATGGGTAGAGACATGTTCAGAGTGTGCCTTCTGAAGGCTTCGTCTTTGCTTTTTGAAATGAACTAAGAACCTATTGAAGTCATTCTCAAATAGATTAAATATATCATCCTTTATTGTGCAAAGTTGCCTGAAGGTGACACTACGATTGCTTAGATTTACAAGATCATCACAGAATATATGAAATACATTGGAAATACTAAGTTGGCGTAATAGAAAGATAGAATTATCTCAGTGGTTTCACTACTCCAAAGCAACGAGAAGATGCAAGAACAATTCAAATCATACCTCAGTAGCTAAGAAAAGGTAATAAACAGAACAGAACTGTTTAGGTTCCTTTGAATTCATTTTTGATAAAGTTATTTCCTTTCAAAAAATCAACGAATTAACAATAAAAATCATTTCAAATTGTGATTTTTATTTCCTTGCAAATGTGTGAAAACAGAGATTTGAAGAACTGGAAAACTCCATGATGGAAAGAGCCATGTAAAACGACAAATATTTCTGGAAAGTAGAAGAAGTAACTTTAGCTCAAGAGACACAAATCAATCAGATTTTCTCACAAATCAGCTTAGCTCTAAGAGTAAAATATCTTTTGTTTCCCTCCTAAACTCAAGTTGCTTTTGATTATTTGCAATAGGATTATATCAATTTCCACCAAAACATTGTTAGAAGCAAGAAAGTTCTGGATATTAATGAACGAATCCAACTAAATTACCAAGTGAACATCGGATAGTCAAAATAGCTATGAATTGGATGAAGAATTAAAAGTGTTTATTATTGTTTTGTTATGATTTTGAAAAGTGTATTGATAACATAAAATTAATTAAAAGCGTGCGATATTAAATTATTATCATTATTATTGTTGTTTTATTTTCGCACATAAATTTTCTGCATTTTTTTTTTTGCAGATTCTAATGTTGAACTATCTTCACTCACCCTAGCTAGAATCAGTAGACTTTAAAATTCAATATTAGTTGTGTTATTTCTTTCTTTTTATTATTTTCTTCTCTTTTCACTATGCATTGTTCATATTTCAGCAGTTCTTTTTTAAGTTTTTGTGTTAGAGCGAATGAGATGCTCTACTCTCTATGCTGATGCTTGTCATTTATGCAGCAGCAAGCAGATGGTTTCGTAAAATAGATAAGTGAAGTAAATCATGATTTTTCGAAGCTTTTAATAAGATATTTTAAATGGAAAATATCTTGGAACTAACTTTGAAAAGATGAAGAAATCGAGGAAAAGGATTAGAGGTTTTCAAAGTAAAAACACTTCTGAAAATAATAAATTTCTTTGTCTCGTAAATAGAAAAATTATTAAATAATTTGAATAGGTAGAAAATTAAACATCCTTTGGCTGGAAAAAAGGAAAAAAATACATCAATATTTCTCTCTATCTTTTATTTGATTCTTTGATTTAACATTTAAGGGCAAGATCATTCTTTTCAACAAAAATGATTCCTTCAAATAATAAGAAGAAATAGTTATTGTTATTCAGAAGTGTTAAATAAGAACTCCTTCTGCAAATATTCCTTCTTCAATCAACTTTGCCCATCATTGCTTGAATAACTTGCCTATAAAAGCATTGAACAATGTTAGAATCAATAAAAATCATTCAATAAAAATCACTTTTCTTACATTGATGCTAGTTGCCATCTTTCCACTCTCCTTCATATCTGGACCCATCATTGAAGAAGAACTTGCCTAATAAAGCATTGAACAATGTTCAATGTTAGAATCAATCAAAATCATCCAATAAAAATAACTTTTCTTACCTTGACCATTCTTTTCGCCGTCTTTCCATTCTCCTACATATCTGTTCCCTTCCTTGTAGAAGCACTTGCCTATTAAAGCATTGAATAATGTTAGAATCAATCAAAATCATTCAATAAAAAACACTTTCCTTACCTTGACCATGCTACTTGCCATCTTTAAACTCTCCTTCATATCTGGACCCATCCTTAAAGAAGAACTTGCCTATTAAAGCATTGAACAATGTTAGAATCAACCAAAATCATTCAATAAAAAACACTTTTCATACCTTAACCATGAAATTTACCATCTTTAAACTCTCCTTCATATCTGTTCCCATCATTGTAGAATAACTTGCCTATTAAAGCATTGAACAATGTTAGAATCAATCAAAATCATTCAATAAAAAACACTTTCCTTACCTTGACCATGCTACTTGCCATCTTTTAACTCTCCTTCATATCTGCCCAATTAACTGTAGAGGACTTTGCCTATTAAAGAAAAATAGAAAACCAAAGCCCACTAAAAAGAAATTATTCTATTCTTACCTTATCCATTTCTTTATTCTTTCAATAGCATTGCTGAAATTGCACTTTTATCCATGATAATTGTTTTTTATTGTTGAGCTTTATTCTTCTCTTTAGATATTTCTCTTTTTTTTTTGTAAATTAGTGAATCGTCGTCGCCGATAGCTAAGCTTGAATGTTGGTGATGGGGAGGAAATATTTGATCTTTGTAAAAAGGAATTAGAGCAGACAGAAATTAACTATTCTTATTAATATTTAAATTCAAAGCTACAACCTTGTCTCCCAACTTTACATCTCAAATTAAGTTTTTCAGCAGTTCAATCACAATTCTAAGTAAGAAAGTTTAATTAATTGATAATAGGATGAAGGAGGATTTTTTAAGAAGGGTAAATTAACTTTTGGAAAAGATTAGCTGGAGTTCTAATTAAAAGTAGCCAGCTGTTCCAGCAAGAATAGTCAGATTATGGACGATAAGGGATGTGGAGCTTACTCAGAGATACAGTAACAACAAGCAAGGACAAAAGCACACAAAAACAAACAGTTTATGCTAAGAAATAAGAAAGGCAGAAGAAAAAATCAGAATAATTGAGATTAGTTAAGCTCTTTTTTATTTTGTTCACTCAAGACTTTTCTCTTCATGGATTACCTATCCATAAGTAATTCTTATTATCACATTATTAAATCAAAGATTTCTTTAATTTTCATGAAAGAGTGAGGTATTATTATTTTTTTTTCTTATTATTATGATTAAAAGTGAATTGATAATATAAAGTTGATTAAAAGCACGCATTCAATAATGTATCTAAAGATCAAGGTCTAATTGACGAAATATTTTTTTTGAGGAAATAATTTTAGTGTTGTGACTTTAAAGCGTGTTGGTAGGCGGGTATATCTGCTTTATTTTTGAAGCGGAGAGCAGGGTAATTGAAATTAGGGAAGTAATATAGATATTCATGCATTAAATCAAAGTTCATCAGCACGAATAGATCCTTTGCTTGGAGCTCTTCTTGGAGAAAAGTATTATTGTTATTGTTGTTGTTGTTTCCATTGGTATGTCTTGAATCATTATTGAGTTGATTCTCTGAGATAATCTTTTGTGGATTTAAAAGAGAAGACGAGCAGCAGTGAGCCAAATTATTGAGGCTTCTTTCCCTAGTGTTTAACACACTTAAGTGCACGGAATCTTTGAAAACTGTAACTTTTTTTTTGGAACTTCTTTTCACATGGGCTTGCTGCTCTTCGTCGTAGTTTGCTGATTTTCTTGGGTAATAGCACACTTGATTCGTAAGTTATGTTACTTTTCTTTATCTGGCAGGTCTTACTTGATTGAAATATGGTTATTTTATTCTTGGATCGTTATTTTCGGATTCACTAAGAATCTAATCTCTATTTATTGGACTTCCATTTTTGCTCTGCTTAGATTGTTGAAATTCTGAGCTTGGACACATATAAAGTTAAATTTATCTTAAATTATTGTTATTATTGTCACCAGGGTTAAGGGGGATATTCGTTTCACTTTCTGAATTACTAGAGTAGATCGCACCGAAAGTTGGTTAAGGGTTCTAAGTATTTCCATTTTATATCTACTGTAGCATCCTTTAAATATGAGTTGGAGTGAATCCAAGACTTCTGTCATTTGAGTTTTGCCTCTAAATTGGAGGAAGACTCCCATTTCTTTTATTATGGTTGGGTGATCGAGATGATCCATGAAGTCTCAATGGAGATACATGCTAGTTATTCTATGAAATTAATATCGCCTAGGGGTCTATTTGAGCGGCGGGATAATTAATTTCTCCAGAAGGAAAGAAATTTTGCGAGAATAGCTGATGAGCTTGAGTATTGGGACAGCTCAGAGGGCCTGCATTGTTTCCGTTTGAGAGTTGACGCGAATAATTGTTGTGATTTGAAGTTAAATTTGTGTTATTAATAGGGTTTAAAATAGGTAAATTAGAGAATTAACCTGAGTTATTGTTATTGTTGGAGTTAATATTTTAATAATTTGTGTGATTCACTTAACCTGGATAATTCAAATTATTATTGCTGATTATCAATATGTTTTATGCACTTCCAATATTAGTTGTGCTTGGATTTCCCATCACAGCATCTTTTTGCACACATTAAATGCTGCAATCCTGTGAATCTATGAAGGTGCTCATTTTCTTTTCTAAAGAATTAGAAGGCCCTGGAAATCCATTTTCATTTAAAGCTGTAAGGAATTACTATGATTATTTGGAGAAACTCTCTAAAGGAATTAGATCTTATGATTTAACAGCTGATGATTATTTAAAATTTATTCGTTTATTTCCAGGAGAATTCAGTTGATTTTTCAGTAATTCATCGAATTCAATATCAAGATCTTAGCTATCACTTCCTGAATGAGATTCCTAGTTTAGATCTTGTTCTTCAAGTGCAATGACAATTTCATTTTCATGATAATAAAATTCTGGAATCGCTGAGAAAAATCTCTCGTCTAACTCAGGTTTATCTTCCGATATTAAGTCAAATAATTTTCCATTTTTGCGAGAAAGTCTGCTGATGATATTGTTAAACTCCCTGTTGAGAATGGAGACTCTCAGTTTCTTAAGTTATCGTCTAACAATGATATTACTTTTCCAGCTGTCTTCTGATCGTAGCCCTCTGCGGACAATAGATTGGTCGCGTTTTTCTTATTTCAGATCATAATTATATTTGGAAATAAGAAAACTCTTTCGAGGTTTGTAATAAAGCAATTCGCAATTGCTGACTTCATGATCCTTCTAAAAGCACGCTGTGCATTTCAACTCAAGAACTTCCATGTCTGGCATAGTTCTATCTCGAAGCATGCAGTAGATCTCCTTTAAATTATGCAAATAATTCAAAGTTAAAAATTAATAAATCCCAAATCGATTAAAATAATGTAATGCAATACATAGTCATTGCGGAACTCTTTGAGTACATCAATGAACTGTTCTTTTCGCATGTAGATAATTGATGTGTTTTCGAGGCATCTTGCTGTTACAGTCCAAGAAGAAGATGAAAATAAGCTCTTTTCACCATAACTTTGACCTTTCTGGAGAAAATAAAGAATTAACCAACAATTTTTATCTTTTCAACTCAAAAGATTATCCCCAAATATTGAATTTTTAAATGAGATTTTCAAGCTTATTTTACTTTGAGGTATCCAAGACAGCGATGCGAATTCTAAGAATCCTTGAGATGAATGAGAATCTCAACTTTTCCTTACATAACAAAGAATAACTTGAAGTCATGCTCGTCTTAAGAGAATATCCTTTCCTCTGGCCCAAATGTTTCTTCCTTCATGATTTATGAAAGAGCATTAATGCAACTTCTACTGAAATATTTCTTGAATATTGTAACTTAATCTAGGATTCTACCGTAATAGTCTTCACAGACCTTTTTAGAAGAAATAGTATTAGCTTCATTTGTTTGTTTTTGAATTAATTGTCCATAACAGGATTCTTAAAACAGAAGTAATATCCCATATGACGAAACGGTAATTAGATTGATCAGTAACCAACAAAATATGAATGTCCAATTTCAAAAATTAATTAATTTTCCTCTAAATTCATTGAAAAAAATAAAAATCTTCAACATTATTGGGATGGGGGTAGGGAAATTAATGAACCTATAAAAATGCCAAATCAATTAAATAATTCATTTTAAATCATCTTTACTTCTTATCGAAGACTCTGGGGGATTGAGGCTAAGAATTATTCCCCTGCTTTGGAATATTTAAGTACCTTTTCTTGTTGTTGAGTGTACTCCAAGTACTTAATTACTGAAATTTAAATCGGTTTTGAGATTCTTCTGTCATTCAAATATGAGACGATTTAAAATCTCTGTTTTTTAAACTCTGCAGACTTTAGAGCGAATTCTGAAAACAGCGATCCAATAGTGTTCACGACATAAGCATAGACTATGCAAGTTATTAAAGTAAAAAATATCACATAGGCTCTTTCAATATCTGTAATTGGAGTTATGTCTCCATATCCAACTGTGATCATCGTAATAAAAGCAAAATACAACGAAGTCAAGTAGATTTTCTCCCAAGGTTCTCCGATGAGAATTTATTTCTTGATCCAGTATGTGGCAGCGTCTTTTTCAAAGTAAGTTATAAGAACGAAGCCGCATGCAAAGGTGTGTGCAATTAGGATAATAAGTAGCAATAATTTAGTGATTGTAACTACGATGGGATATTTTTAATTAAGTGAGAAATTCTATTCAATTATGCTTATGTTTGTGAAGAGCGATCTCAAGCGGAAGACGAAAATTACATTGATAAACGGATTATTAGAGTAAGCCATTGCAAATATACTCACAGCAGTAGAAGTAATTTCGAGAGCATTATTTTTAAAAATTCGAATTCTATCGGTTACAATCGTCTGTCCTTCGTAAAATCCAGCGTTCAATCCGAAAAAGCAATCAATTACAAAGAACACCAACGACACGATGCGTATGGTTTCTTGTAATTCCAGAGTCTCATCTTGGAAACCAATCATCAGAAGCACTCTAAAAAGATGGAATCCCACTAGTATTATCTAGAAAATTTTCCATAAATCAAATAGAATTGAGTTCGGTTGAAGCGTAGGCAGTGAAGCCATCAGACCTTATAAACTGTTTTGATCTTTGAGGATTAATGCATTGTCATTGATGACTTCGAAATGCAAAGGAGTTAGTTTCGAATATTTCGCTGAAGGTACATACCTCATGATGCGTTGAATCATCTATTTCATTGTCAAAATTTACTAAAGCTTCCCCATTGATTACATCGTCTTAGCTCGTTTAAAAGTACTCTTTTAGCCAGAGAATACACTGGAATGGCCTATTTATTATGACACTAACATAAGTGAAGGATTTTATTTAATTTCTTTTAAAAGTGAGTTCTTTTTAGGTGTTCCTTGAGGGACATCTCCTAAACGAACAGGAGCGAATATACTTGAGGCATCAGCTAATATCGCAGAAGTAATTTTTTGTGAATTAAAGAGAGCAATACTATTTCTGCCTCCATTCTATCGACTGAAACCCCTTGGCTTAGCGATACCAAGAGGAATATTTATGCAGTCAGATGTGTTATCTCCTTGAACAGAATAACTCTAGCTACTTTTACTGTCTCTTCTGATGTACGCCTGCTATTCGATATTATTTTCAGTGTGGATCTATGGCGAATCTGGACGAAGAACAAGATTTTAGAATTCTAACTCTTTGGAGAAATTATTCTTTCTAATTTCTGCTCCTTCCATTAGAGTGTTATCCAAGTTATTTCCAATATCACTCTATGAGAATTCTACAGTGAAACTCTCATTTGTTTCTTTAATCATTAGGCGATTGTTTTGTTGTAAATCTTAAGTAAATATTTCTTCTTCCACACACACAGATTTCTTAGTGAAATCCGAAAAAAAAGTTATTAATGTTTGATTTGTTTTGTTATTGTTTTGTTTTTTCTCTAACTTTTAATTTGATTCTTAGCTTTTTGAAGTATTAAATACCAAGCTATTAAACTATCATTACACAGTAATGATAAATAACCTTGCGATTTAGTCAATTCATAGCTTAGTTGTAACTTTTTTGTTATTTGACATTATGCAACTTTAAAAACAGTTTTGTGAGAATGATTATTCAATTCAATATTTCTTGAATTGGTTCGAATTAAGTACACTCTCTATGAATTTCAATTACCAATGGTTATGACTGTATTAAAGTTGAAATTAAGCAAGGCTATTTGTTATTGAAAGCTTAGCTTGTCTTTTTTTTTAAAAAAAAATTGAGTGGAAAAATCAAATATTTCAGTTTTATTTCATTTAATAATTTTTTGAGTAGAAATTTATTGATCAAATCACTTAAACCACCCCACAAAAAATAATTTAGTTTTTAAGTATTTTACAATATGAAAATTAATTTAAATTGTTAGAAAAAATAGGAAATCATACCCCAAAAACAATATTTCTTGGGATTAGAAAATATTCAATATTTTTTATGTTAAAATTAGACGACTTTTTGATATTTTACCCAAAAATATTAAATTCTTATTTGTTTTAGATAGAAAATGAATCTAAATTAATGAAACTGATATTACACAAGCCCTAGAACAGTCTATTACGATATCAGAAATATAAGTCTCAATTTAAAAAGATTTTTTCAAATAAAATCAATTGAATTTAGTTAAAATGATTTGAAGGCCATTAAATTACTCTTTATTAGAACCGATTGTATATTGCTTTTCACTTTCAAAAGCTTGTCATCAATGTCTTTTTCTAGATTCATTGTATTTATTATCTTGAATTTTAATCATTAATAGAATCTTTTTATCTTTGATTTCTGAGCTCAATGTGTTTTTTTAAGATAACAAATTTGCTGGTATTTTGGGTAAAGTAACTGATTGAAATGATTATTTTTTCCTTAACCTTACCTTAAATTGTATCAAATATGCAAAAAGTTGAAAAGAGATGTGGAGTGGTTAATAGAGCTTAATTTTTTAAAAGTTAAATCAAAAGTATTTTTTCCTATTTAAATTGATCTAAAGAAAGAACATTGAATTCATTTCAAGTTTTGTAAATCCTATGATATGGTAGGAGAATTATCCAGACAAATAATATCACTTAAAGCTCAACAGAGAAGTATTTAAATCCTTCACCCTTATAAATTTATTTATTTATCTGAATGCTTTATATCGATTTATAAAATTAAAAACAAACGAAATAATAAAACTAATGATTATTTAATTTCAACCAAAAATAACAAATATTTTACATTTTTCTTGACTAAATTAAAGGGAAAAAGTAACAATATTCTAACATAAAATAGTAAAATATGCATTATTTTAATAACTAGCTTGTGATTATTGTTTGAAGAATAATACCTTCTTTAATTAAAAATCAAAGTAGAGATAGCAATTAGGGTATAAGTATAAAATAATATATTTTGATACTCCAACAGCCAAAAGTAAAGCAAATATTTCTATTCATCTCAAGAAATCACTTCTATTTCTAGTTTGATTTGATCTAAGAATTCGCAAAAAGAGGGAAATTACCATACATATAAATAATTCTTTTTAAGATGGAAATCAGCGATCACGATAGCATCGATTCTTCAGATGATGAATAGGAAATCAAGCTGAAAGGGTTTGATAAAAGTTTGAAGAAAGATGAAACAGCAGGAAAGAAAGATGAAAAAGCAGGAAAGGAAGATGCAAGTGCTGTTGCAGCTTCATCTAAGGCAAAAGAAAAAAAGATTAAAGATGCTGCTGAAGGTGATAAAAAACCAAAGAAAATACATCTACGTAAAGACAAAGGCTATGGGGATTATCTCTAAGCAGAAGAAGATACATCAGATTTACCTCCAGTGACTGTTGTAGTTTAAGGCCCAAAACAGGTATTTATTTTATTATTGTGTTGGTGAAAAAATGTGTATTTATTGTTGATTTACGAAACCAGAGTGGAAAGACAACATTGATCAAGAGTCTTGTTAAGAATTTTACAAAGCACACGATTTAAAATGTGAAAGGACCT
>Ga0302285_10001485_pt1 | contig 13004 bp, 14 predicted proteins | sample III_Fen_E2_2_FD_200455 | JGI IMG/M metagenome (GOLD analysis project Ga0302285, IMG submission 200455) | Peat permafrost microbial communities from Stordalen Mire near Abisko, Sweden - III_Fen_E2_2 | ecosystem: Environmental > Terrestrial > Soil > Wetlands > Permafrost | place: Sweden: Abisko...
TCCACCCATTGTTTCGCATGCTTGCATTTTTCTAACAAGATTCTTATCTTTGAGCATTTTCTAAGTAGAAAAAGCGAGAGATAGCGTGACAGACAATGGCAATCCTTCAGGAATAGCTACGACAATCACAGTGATTCCGATAATGAAGAACTTAATTAACTCAACAACATTATCACTGTCAAATGATTCTTCTTAGATTCTCTCTGCTGTGAATCGAGCTATCAAAATGATAATGATCAAAATTGCGCTGTACAGACCAAACTTGCCGATATCATCTGCTATCGTCTCAAGTTTCTCCTGCAAAGGTGATTTTGATTCATCCTAGGATTTCAAAATCTCATCGATTTTACCCTGTGTTGATCTAGGGCCTACGACAATTGCCACCATCAATCCCTCACCCTCAATAACCTAATTTTATTTGTAAAAATATTGCATTCTCATGATTATTTTTCCCACAAATATTATTTTTTTTCTTTTGTTTTCAAATTTATTAATTACATTTGTGCCACTCATCATGATAGGAGTTGGAATTTCATGTCTCGATGCATGTGTAACCTTCGTTTGTTTGAATTCCTCTCGACTCTAGAGACATTTTGTTACTGATTACTTCACAACGGGATCTGCAGGAATTCCAAAGAAACAAAATAGTTAGCTCATCAATTTTAATTTACAAGTAGATCTTCCACACAGGGATAAAAATAACATTATCAATAAATCAAGTGGGGAGAGAAAGGATGAAGTAATTTAATTGTTAATTAGTTTATTTGTATGTCACAAGGTCAGTTAACTATTTCGCCAAAAATAAACCACAATCACCCTAAATTAAGCCGAGCCTCTCGTAAACAAAATAGTCCCTTTGCTTCCCCGCACGTGATTTAAAGGATTTAATGATAATAGTCTCTTTTGTTTGTTTTAGCTGAAATGCTCTCGTTTTCATATGTTATTTAGCAAATAAAATAAAAATCTATTTCTCTCAATCTTTTTTTGTTTACCTGGTTCTCCAGTCATTACGGATTCATCACACTTGAGATCAACGGAGTGTATAACAAGACCATCAGCTGGTAGTTCCATCCCTCCTTTAACTTTGATTATGTCACCAACTAGAACCTTATCGCGATGGAGTGATATCTGCTATCCATCTCGAATGATATCTACCATCAAGCTCTGCGCACTCACGTTATTCAATTACTGAAATTATTTCTCCTTTTTGTAGTCATTCGCCGCAGACACTGTAGAACACACAAAAACTGCAACTAAAATCGCAAAACCTTCAATCCACGCGATGCTTCGCTTGCTCTCTGTATCAGCTGTTCCAACTTCGACTGCAATAGAAACAATAGCAGCTACGATTAGAATCTTCAAAGTCGTATCTTGCAGCGCGTCCCAAAGCAATTCACAGAATGTCGCTGGAATAACTGACTCTTTCCTGTTATGCCCATAGATTTACTCTCTATCTAATAAATTCTTCTCATTGTTGAGTATTCCATTTTTTAAATTCGATCCAACTCCTTCAATGATAAGTCTAGTTATGGGATCTCTAGATGGATCATCAAGGGAAGTAGATGGCAAAGAAAGTATCCTCGAAAGCTCTGCTGGAGCAAATCCTTAGCTTTTCTTATACAGATTTTCTAATTCGTCAACTTCTTCACAGAACTCCCTCTTATCACTTAATTGAACTAACTGTACAAGTTTCATTGGTCCAATTTGGAATTTGTCATTAGCTAGAAATGTTTCATCATTCAGCACTTGCAGCTGCACTTCATCACGAGTAGCCATTCAAAGGAAATCTCTTTTTCTTTCTTTCTTTTCTACCAAAAATCTACTATCTCCCTTTTTGGTTGTTTTGATAAAAAAAAGTAAGATTAAGATTGCGAGTCTTGCAATTAAAAAAAGACTCTTTCTACTTTCAATGAAAAATAGACAATCTCTCCCTAACCCTCCCCCCTCGATTTTGTTTAATTATTTTAACAGAATTAGTTTTTATTCTCAATTTTAGTAGCAAAAAAAAGATCGCTTGCTTTCATCTGTGATTTTAAGTTTCTCCCATGACAGAATTTTAAATACATCCTTACCATCCTTCGTTTACACATCTTGCATCAATTAACTGCACTGATTACCTAAGGCTTTTAATTTTTGAATTTAAATTATTTACTCTTTTACAATATTTTCTTTCTTTTTAATATCATTTTGCGATTGAAATGCTACCAAAAGACAAATTATATTTTTCTATTATTTTTTGATGTTTTGGAGTTGAGTCTACTTCTGTATTCTTCAGTACTGATAGTTATTAATAAATAATCATTCGAAATTGATTTGGAATTAGCAATGTAGCTTACTGTTTACTTCCCCATTTATTCGATGAATCTAAAAACAAAAATATCACTAAAGAAAAAAAAACTTGGGAAATAAACTTTATGAATCCCCCCTTTTTAATCTACTTTGGTACATCTTCCTTTATTTTAGATTCATTATTCTTAGAAAAATCCAAAGAATAGATCAAAGGGAAATTGCAATTAATGTTTTTTATTGATTTTACATGTTATTTCAAAATGTTCTTCTATTTCCTGTTAGATACTGATTAAATCAAGACATTTCGCTGTTTATTTGTAAATTCTGTAAAAATTATCTTTAAGTATTGATTAGATGGTGTATGAGTTAAGTTAATTTATGTTAAAAGTTTATAATTTATTTTATTAAAAATTGAAAATAAAGCCTTAATTCAAGTAGAGAATCATGATTATTAATAAATCATTTCCTGCTAAATAAATCATCTCCTTTTAATCATTGTTGGCTTTTAAAAAGCAAAGGGAGGTTGTTTAAGTTTCATGGGGAAAGTTAATTAGTGGTTGAATCAATAGAGTTAATAATCTTTTTGTTTTTTCGGATAAGTAGAAGAAGAATCATTAATTGTGTGGTTCAATTTGATTTATCAAAGAAGAATATTAATTTTTGATCTCAAACAAAGAAGAAAAAACGCACAAAAGTAGAAACTAATTATGGTAGAACTACATAACAAAAACTAATATAAAATGTATTTTATGAGTTACAATTTGGATTTGTTGTTGTTCGGTGTTTCTAGGGTCTGGATGATAAAATTAGACAACAACTACTTGGCCATGACTTACCAAGGTCGATCGAAGAAGCGGATAATCTGCTCACATACTTCTCCCATTTAACATTCTTCAGTAAGTTAATGGACTCCTTCGGATCAGAGCACAAGGAATTTGTTATCTCCAGCGTAAATACAATTCCATAGATTTAGTCTTGAAAGCAACGTTGAGAATAAATATGAAGCATCCTAGAATTTTAAGAAAAAAACTATCTATCTTCTTGATGGTAAATAAGTTGTTTGTTTGAAATGAAGATATGGCGAACGATTCGATACACTCGATTTATGATGAATCAAGTTGTGTTTCGAGAAGGAGATGTCTCAAATGGGCAAATGTTCGTGATAATCTCAGGAGAAGCTTCGGTGGCAATCAAAAAGAAAATCAATGTTTTCGAAGAAGAAAATAAACGTTAAGAAATGCAAGAGAAACTTAAAGTTGCAGCAGCTGGTGAAGAAAATGCAGCCAAATCTAATAATAACAATAATTAAAGCTAAAAAGTTAATGATGAAGATGAGGATGAAGAGGAGGATGAAGATGATGATGACGAGGAAGAGGGATTACAAAATAAGGAGTAGAAAAATGATGCGAGTTCTAAAAAGAATAACAAAGGACCAACTCCAGCTAAAATTAAAATTCCAACAACAAAAAAGGCTACTAAAATAACCAATGATTCAATTAGCCCATCAGCTAAAGCAAATAAAGAGCGAAAGCAAGCCGAAATTGACAAATTCAAGCTAACATAATCAAAATTCATCGATCCTTCAAGTTTAGGAGACGTGATTGCTCGTCTTGGGAGTGGTTTCTCTTTTGGAGAGAAGGCCATCATGGAAGAAGGAGGAATTAGAATGGCTTCGATATTTGCTTCGGCCAATATGGAATGTCTTGTGTAAGCTAAAGCAAAACAGAAGAGCCGGATTAAGTTGATTTTTCGTTTGTTTTGATTTGATGATAGTATCATGCGGGAGGATTTCTTGTCGATAAAGAAAATGATCGAATTAGCCAAGAAAGAAAAAATAGCCATGTTAAAAAGGACAATACCTGGTCTTGAAGCTGTTAATTCCTGGCAGATCTTAGAGTAGCTTGGCTATGTATTTATTGACTAAACTTTCCTGAAGAATGATTATCTCTCAAATTAAGGAAAAAAATCTAATATGATGTATCTTCTTGTTTCAGGCACTCTAGCGATTTCAAGTGAAGTTGAAATGGAAATCGAAGCACCTACTGATAAAGACCATTTAAAACTTAGTAAACTAATCCAAGGATCATCAGCATCATAAGAACTTGCAAGGGGGTGTAAATTAATTATTCCATCTATTAGATCATAATTATTGACTTAAACGCCTTGATTTCTTGATTAATCTAGCAAATTAAAAACAATTCTTTTTTTAATATATTTTAATTGTTTCTTCCCTTTTTAAGCGAAAGGAAAAAGAACTAACAATGAGACTGAGAGTCAAAGCAATATTCAGAAAGAAACCATTGAGCTAAAGATATGTGATATCGACACACCTCAGTTTGTCTGTGAAGATGTGTTAGCTTTTAGAAACCAACAATATAATGTTAAAGTTATTAGCAGCAAAGCCTTGTGCTACGCTATTTCTAAGAGATCATTTCAGATGAAATTCCCTAGGGAATCTGTCGAAATGACAAAATAGCTGTTCCTGTCAAAACAGAAAAGAAGGCAAGAAGTTATCTATATGTAGATTCAAAAATACAAGTCGTCCTTCAAGTCAGAAGATCATCAAGAATCACTCAATGCCAACAAAAATCAATTTAAATAAAAGTTTAAAAAGCAATATCTTCGTCGCATTTATGATCAAAGTCTCCTCAGCAAACATCAAGCTAATAAAAGCACAGAAAAATAAGAAACTACTGCTTTGTCTAATAGTAATAGGAGCACTGAACCTTTTGGTTTCTCTTAGCATCAAGAAACCAATAATCTCAAGAAAAATGTTGCTCAAAGGAAATTGCATTATCAAACTTCCTTCTAATAAGGGAGCCAATATTTCGACTCCAATGGGGCACATGAAATGGATTCATCTCCGTTGATCTTGCAGAAAAATGGAATCGTCTCTTAGGATTCCTCAAATACTCCTGCATTCTCAAGAGTTCTAAACAAAATGAAAAACGATTTTTCTGACTACCTTCTTGAAAATATCAAGGGTAATGGAGATTAAATCATCGCTGATTCGTTCCAATCTAGATTTCTGCTTCAACATCATTCCCCTTCGTCATAGTTTAAAAATTTCAATAATAATAAATCTGGATAGTCTCCAAAGAATTCTGGTTCCCCAAAACGCTTCTCCCTGAATAACGAACCAACATCACCTTCGAATTTTTCAGCTCGTGCTAGTGAATTCTAAATCCCTTCGGATTTCCTAAAATATCCTTTATCTCCTACTAATAGTAAAGGATACTTTAAGATGGTTTTCAATCAGATAAAAAATATGAAGTAATTTTCTCTGTTTTTTTAATTTTAACAGAAAAAGAAGAAAATAGTCCAAAATGCCGTAAAACATTGCAAAAGTTTCTGAAAGCAAACTCGCGCTTGAGTTTTAGTTCAAATGTAAATATTATTATGAGCATCAATTATTGACTTTGACATTACTTCTTTTTTTATTTGAACTTCTAAACAGGAATCATCTCCTTAGAAAAATACCAAAAATAATTTGCAAATCTTTTAATTTGGAGAGACTATCTAAGAAGTGGATACTGATCAAAATGCAAAAGAGGATCTAAATTTCACAGAAAAAATAGATCAGATCATCAATGGCAAAACCGTATTGGTTGAAAATGACTGTGATTATTCTAGCAATGAAAATTCAAACAACAATTGCGAAGAAGAATAAGAACAAGAAATGATATCACACAAGAAAGGATTATTATTCACAAGTAATAAACTAATACCAATAAAGGCAAGCTTATTTCGTAATGAAAAGGATCATCACAACTATCACTTGTTTTCCGAGGAAGAAGCCAAAAAAGTCGAACTTCCAGAAGAGCTTATTAATTAATAGTCAAACAGAAAAAACTAACCCACTTCAACGGCACAACGAAAGCGAAGAAGGGAAAACCCAGAAGAAAAATCTTTGCTGCTTGAAGGCACCTGGAATATGGGGAAAAGTGATTTTAAGAAAATGGAATTTTACCTTAAACTACAGCTGCAAAATAGAGGATTGTATAACTGCAGAACTGATGCGAAGAATGAATCAATCAATAAAGGGTTTCAGTAGAATGGAAATCACTAAATTATAAAGATTTAGAACCGCGTGAAGAGATTACAGCAAAAGTAAGTTTAACTTCCTCTAAATTTCTAGATATCTTCACGACCTTCTTAATTGTAGAATGCAAATGGACCCATTTCAAATAATGATATGAATAATAGCATTTAAACTTCTCCAGATAGTCTCACTCCTCTTAACAAGTAACATGACACATTCTCCCTTCCTAGCCTCAAACTCAATACTCCCAAATCACTTCAATAAACAAAAACCAGCTCTCCTCTATCTTAAACAAACTCAAATAAAACTTAAAACTCTCCTCTTTCAAGTTTGACTCCTAGCAACAAATCGTCTTTTTCGTTGTCTTTATCGAATCAAGTTCCTGATTATTGTCTTGCTGATTGCAATCCCAGTGGATTCTAATCCGAAGAAAGAATGTTTCTCAAAGGGTTTGGTGTTATTGATTCTCCCTAACATTAAAGTGACTAGAAATATATGAAATCTGCTGAGATGTCTCCGAGATTCACAATAACAAAAAGCCCCTCTTCTAAATAGTTTTACAATTAACAGTTCTCCCAAGGAAAGTCCAGATAATCAAGTGAATAAATCTAAAAATGGATGAGCTGCGATTTTAGGTAATCCCAAGAATAAGAGCTGAGAAGCGGTAGTAGTAATGGAATTAATATGATTTCAAAGCAACAATAAGAAGAAAGAAGCCCACTGACTATTGATGCTGCATTGATTCAAGTGGATTCTATTAAAAGCCGGCAGTCAAAGGCAGATTGTTAAAAAGACCCATTATATTTTACAAATCAAGGCTCTGCTTGTGGGTAATTAACTCCAAATTCAAGTATCTCTTAATCTTCACCATCTAGTAAATAAAGAAATAAAGTTTTTTTGGCTTCTCTAGATGAGGGAACTCCTAAACCTGCTTTATCTTAAGCAACCGCGATTCTTCAGAGAATATCCTCTCAAAGACCTGGTATTTTTCATCAGGTTCTCTCAGGGAGTGATCGTTCTGTTATTATGAAATGAATATTTAATAGAAATCTGTTAAAAATATCATACAAGACGATAATTTAATTATAATAATACTTTTTCACCTTTTTTCTAATTTTGTTGCACTTTTTATTAAACTAAATTTATGGTATTTTTCACCATTTTACTCAGTAAAATACTCTTTTATCTCATTAGACTAGTCTCCTAAAAAGATCAAAATAAACCATATTTATAATTTCAATATTATAAATAGCAAATACACACAGCAACCCCCACTCCCTCTTCCTAAAAAAAGTGAAAATTTTCTAAATAATAAAGAGGCTTTCAGAAGAATCTTCATATATATTTCAATATTTTTGTTATTGAGGCATAGCATTAACCCTCAAATATTCAAGAATAAGTGCTAACATACCTACATACACACACACACACACACAACTTGATGTATCATTAATATTTTAACTTGTTGCCATTTTGTGAGTTGTATCCACGCGTAACGCCAAAAATACAAAGGATTATTAGAAGATTATGTTTGTTTTTATTTTTCATGCAATATAATCGTAAGTATCTAAAGAAAATAAGAGAAGAATACTGATCAATCTTGCATTTTTGTTGGAATATTCTTTGAACTTCAATTATTTCCAAAAGAACTGTACTCGCAATAGGAAACATAGATGAACCCATCTGAATCCCTATACTTATCATAAACGTCTTTCAAACTTTAATCTGTCAAATTCCAAAAATAAAAAATGATTTATAGGAACATATGATCAGTTTTAAGGTTTAAAGGAAACGTAAATGATATCAGTACCTCCTCTAAGAAGAATATTATCATTGACAAAGAGATAGAGTGCATCTACTTTATTGAGGCTCATCTTTCTTCTCACAATCGTGTTTACTTAGTACACTCTCAACTTGTCCAGGATCAAGAATCTAAAAAAGGTTAGAACAGAATGGAATTTTAGCATTGAAAAAGTTGAAATAAAGTTAATAATATTTGTAAAATAATCATTTTTGCAAAATAACTTCACATGGCTTGGTTTCATTTTGTTAATGCAAATTAGAAAGATAGCTCAATCGATACTCTGACCATAAAACATAGTTGCTTTTAGTATGTGACTTAGTTATTTCTAGGTTTGCTGGAATGATAAAAACTGATTCTTTTTTAAAAAGAAGAAAAACAAATGTACTTGGTTCTGTCAATCTGCTCAAGTTTTGATTTTGGGTGTTTCTCAATGATGAGAGGAATCTTATCAGGATAACTCTTTTTAATGTGTTCGCATTCCTGCTTCCTCATTTCTTCGCTGACTTGCTCCTTGTATCTCTTCGCGTGTGCTTCCATCTTTTTGTTTTTTTGAACTCCTATTTAATGTATTGATTTTCTTTTTAGAATTTTTTCTTTTTCAATTTTGCGTGCGCTCTGAGGAGCTATTTCGCAGGTTTTCTATTTTCCCTCCCTTCTATGGGTTATTTTATTACTAATAATAATATTAATACTTTTCTTTCATAAACCTTTTTTTGATGGTTATCATCATTTCCACAACCGGCTCTCGGAGCTTCTCATTATATAAAAGCTAACAATTCTGATGATCATGAAAAAAAAAATGCACCTTCAATGAAGCCTTTCTTCTTTTATCAGATTTTTTTTAGTATTTTTTAACTTCCTTTCCAGTTTTTCTACAAAAGCTCTTTTTTTGTTTGTTTAAAAGTAATTGAACATTAACAGGTGCTCACAATTTTTTTCCTATTTAAATTTCCTTGGATCTCAGCAGATTAATATGAAAAAGAACCAATAATTGTTTTCTTTTTCAGTAGTTTTGATTGTTCTACCCAATTTAAGTTCCCTATCTTAATACAGATACTAATTTGACTCTAAAATAGTAGATGAATCCAAATAAACTTTTAAAAATCTTTACAGAAAAAACAACAAAACTTTTCAAAAAAAAACAACAGATAAACTGATAAACACATCAAGGTTCCTTTTTGTTATTTGGAATAGGCAGATAAGTTCTTGTCCCTTGTGGTTCACTGCCTGAAAAATTTGTGTTATGCTTTATTGATAACGAACTGTTGAGAGTGTTTGGTGCAGGAGGCATCCATTTGGGTTTCTATTTCGATTTCTCAGTGGAATCCTGCTCCTATCTCTCAAGTTCATGTAGTTTATTAATTTCACGCTCCCTTTCTGGGTCGATTAGAAATACTTTTTCTTTCATTCTAGCAGTGTACTGAAAAACCGACTCTTGATTCTACTAATCCAATTGCTTTTCTTTATCATTTTAAGATCCAGCATTGGCAGAGGTTTCATCAAGTTTACTTACACGCCGGTGGATTAGTTATTGCTGCTACGAGAGTGAGAAATTTTACAGCCGTTTCATCTTAGAAACAAGACTTTAATCTAATTCTAGAATCTCAATATTCCCCTTGACGAATCCAATCTCGTTGAGTCCACCAAAGATAATCAAGGATTTATGATTAACACACGCAGAATGCATAGCTCGACCAGGTTTACGAGGGCCTTCTAGAATCACTTGTATCCATTCTAAGCTCTTCAAGTTTAAAATATTCAAGTCATCTAAGTATTTAGTTGAATTTTAGCTTTCAAACATGCCTCCATAGACTACGCATAACGATAAGCTAAACATAAAGCTTAATGTGTGCATGCATCTACGGTCAGGGCTTTTACCTGGTCAAATAGATGAATTTGTTGAAAATTTTAGTAAAAAATGAAGAAAAAAAGTACAAAATTAATTTGTTTTCTTCTATTTTTACCTATTGTTGGCAGTTCTATCCAGGCTGGGGGGTTGCCGTTTTACTTCAAGACAAACATTTTGTTCCTTATGTAGGTGCCTTACGAGTCTATTCCACCAAATACATAGAGCCCTTCTTCTTTGATGAACGTTGGCGAAAATGAAACTTAGTTGGTGTTTTTTTTGTTATCTTTGGAAGGCTAATGAGCAGATTAAAAGTAGTTTCCACCAAATATATTGATATTCGTAGATGTTTCGTCTTCGGATACGAAGCACGCTGAATGGAAAGCTATGCCTTAAGGAAAGGCATGGACATATTTATTATGAAAAAGACAAATGTTCACCCAACGAAAAGTGAGTATGTCGAGAATAAATAAATCATCTATTGCTCTCCCTTCCGAATTCAATCCTCCAATAACCACCATATGCTTGTTTCCAACCATATTAGCAGTATGGTTTCTTCTTGCTTCGACAGCCTCTCCTCTTCCCATATGTCCACGCCATTCTAGAGTTTCCAAGTCAAACGAAACTAAATCATTTAGACAATTCCTGTGATGCGGCCGTAGCTTCTGTCTTCCAGAGTTTGCATTATCAAAATTCTAAATCTCTCCTCCAAAAATCAAGAGCTTCGTCCTCTTCGAAATCTCAACTGCAGTATGATTGTACCTCTAAGAAAACCCTCCATTTCCGTACATATATTTGCTAAATAATTCATCGACATCCTAGGAAGCGGAAGCCTTTCTTGTGTTATCCGTATTCATACTACCAAGCGCACTGGATCGAGTTTATTGCAGTTTACTTTGTCTTCTATCTTTTAGAGCCTTCTTTTTCTGCAATTCATCTTTATAATTATCAGTTTCATGCTTTCGCTGTTCTTCAAATTTGTTGAGTGTAATGTAAGTGTAATTTTCAGGATCGATTAGCAGCACATCCTTAACCATTTCGGAAGACATTCCTCCGATAAGGAGGATTTTTAACTATTGCCCGAATGAACCTATGAGATTAATAGAACACCCAATCCTTGGAGGGGGTCTCCAGCTGTCAGCATCAGCTTCAATCCAGCAATAAGATATGGTTGGTCTAGCTTTCTCAGGTTCTTTAATTGCTAATGACAATAATGCTACATTATCCATATCAGAATTTAAATTCCCCATCGACTCAGCTCTCTTTTGCATTCCTCTCGATCCACCAGACGAAAAATGAGCTTATTATGAGTTGGGGGAGTCTATTGACTCAGCGATACTTCGTTTATTGTAGACTTTAATTTTTCTATTCATTTTCTCTGCATGTGAATGATTTTCCTCAATCTAAACCATGGCTTGTCCTCTAGCTTGCCACTCGAGAGCTTATATTTTAGCATCATAGACTTCTTATGTGAACCTGTTTTAGCACAGTTACAATTCCAGCTCTTGAACACTTGTGAGCTCAATTTCCTTTTATTGTGAAATTGTATTTTCTGAATCTCCATTTTTCTCTTTCATTTGTTCTAATCTACTTGAAACTAATGGACTTTTGGATATTTCATGCTGATTTTGTGGCTTTATATCCGAAAACAACTAATGTACACTGTGCCTCTTGGTCATTACTTTTTCTTTATCCTTCTTTCTTCCAATTTACTACAACTTCTGCAGTCGCTCTAATTTATTTCTGTTTTCCTATTCAAGTAACTGATGATGCTATTCATGAAAATAATTTCTCCCATGAATGTGTTTCCCATTCTCCGCCACTTCTGGATTACTGCAATAGTAAAAGAAATTCAAAGGTGTCCTTATGATTGGTTACGAACGAACTGAACTTCGAGCTGACGTCTTAGCTGTTTCTCCAAAGCATTTAGAACTCTATCTACTTATGGTTTCTTCAAGTTATTTTTCCTTCTAAGCCTTTTCTTCAATCATTCGCTGCTATTCTTATTTTTTCTACTCATACTGATGCATTAACTTTGCATTGACTTTTTCATGATCTGCCCATATTTACCTAAAAGGAATGAAATCCTTATCGTGCTATTCCCAAAATCTATCAGGCATAAGTAAAATGTTGTTAGAGTTATCTCGTTGTTTTTTGTAGAAACTAGCTAGAACTTTCTCTTAGGAGAGCTTCTAATTCTTCGAGTAATATTGAGATAAATGACTACTGTCATTATTGCTATTATTGTTGTTTTCAGCAGCAGCAGCACCACCTGTGCTATTGAAGAATTAAGAAGATGATTGAGATATTTAGTGGACTTGATTCTTCAGCTGGATCGAAGTCTTCCGAAAAGAATCCAAAGGAGAAATGAAATTTTCATTTAAGAAAAATCCTTATGTGCTTTTAAACTGAGAAGACTAGTGGAATTACTAGTCATCTTGAAAAAGTTGTTGTTGCTATTATGATTACCAATGCTGTGAACTACCTTTCATACTAGCACCTGTTGAATACATGGAATTGTAAACCCCATGGTTGGCTCCTTTAGCGGATGCTTTAGAAAACGATAATTCACGTGATTTAGGTTCCAAGTTGTTTGAGGGTTTCTGCTCGTCTCCCTTGGACGAAAAAGCTACAGTTTTTCCCTGCTGCATTTGTGGGATCAATTATTAAGAAATCAGAGCGGAGAAGATTAACCGTTCCCTTATTTCACTAGATTTTATTATTTAGATTTCTTTCTAATTCTTGATTTCTGACTAACCAAGCGTTACTTCCATCCCCACATTAAAAGCGATTTACAAACTCTGTAAAGGTAAACCACAACAAAACTCTATTCCCCAACATTCACATTTCTCATATTTTTTCAAAAAATCCCCTAGAATAAACAATTTAATTGATTTCATTGCAAAAATACAAAGAATTGTTTAAAATTATCCTTAGAAAATTCATGTACTTCAATATTTCTTCGAAACTTAGTCACTATTTGGGAAAACAAATTAAGAAGTAAACCGTCTTACTAATCCTTC
>Ga0302285_10001488_pt1 | contig 12998 bp, 16 predicted proteins | sample III_Fen_E2_2_FD_200455 | JGI IMG/M metagenome (GOLD analysis project Ga0302285, IMG submission 200455) | Peat permafrost microbial communities from Stordalen Mire near Abisko, Sweden - III_Fen_E2_2 | ecosystem: Environmental > Terrestrial > Soil > Wetlands > Permafrost | place: Sweden: Abisko...
TTCATATTTCGAACAAAAAAAGGTTACAAAAAATATGGATTCAATCAAGAAGGCGGTGATCTCGTTTACAGAGAATGGGCTCCAGGTGCAAAAGAAGTTTATTTAGCAGGTGACTTTAATGGATGGGATAGACGCAGAAACCGCTTGACTCCAGATTCATTTGGAAACTGGGAAATCAGATTACCTTTTAACGAAAAAGGGGAACCACCTATCCCACACGGCTCTAAAGTTAAAGCTCATGTGCTGAACGCAAACAACCAATGGCAAGATAAAGTTCCAGTTTGGAGCAAACGAGTTGTTTAGGATTTCCATACTAATCTTTTCGATTGCTAATTCTGGTGGCCACCTGCTGATTAAAGATATGTCTTCTAGCATCCCAGACCAAATAAGCATCACGCTATTAAAATCTACGAAACACATGTTGGCATGGCAGGAATAGATCCCCGTGTTCATACGTTCCCTGAGTTCACTAGAGATGTTCTCCCTAGAATCCGAAGCTTAGGATATAATACAGTTTAAATCATGGCAATTGCAGAACATGCATATTATGGTTCATTTGGTTATCATATCACCAGTCCATTCGCTGTATCATCTAGATTCGGAACTCCTGAAGAATTCAAGCAGCTTGTGGATGTTGCACATTCACTTTAAATACATGTTCTCGTTGACATCGTCCATTCGTAAGGAACTTAAAATTTAATTTTTTGGGGGAAAACCCACCACTATTACCACACAGATTTACTTAAATCAATGGTTATTTTTATTGAATTTTCCCTTTTTTGATTTGCTTAGTCACGCCAGCAAGAACGCTAACGATGGGATAAACCTATGGGATGGTACTGAGTACTAATATTTCCATGAAGGTGGAAAAGGTAATCACGATCTGTGGGATTCTAAACTTTTCGACTATGGCAAGTGGGAAGTGCTGCGTATGTTACTCAGCAATTTAGAATGGTTCATGACAGAGTACAATGTTGATGGCTTCCGATTTGATGGTATCACGTCCATGCTCTATAAACATCATGGTAAATATTAACTTACCTTTAAACTCAATAAATTAAGGTTTTTATGAAAATGTTAACTCAAAATGAATCTTGCTAGGAATGGGAACAGGATTCACAGGAAACTACCACGAGTACTTCAATGAAGATGTAGAGATTGATACCTTAGTGTACATGATGCTGGCTAATGAATTAGTCCACTAAATATATCCAGATGCTATCACTATTGCTGAAGATGTATCTGGTTATCCAACTTTGTGTAAACCAGTTAAAGATGGAGGAGTTGGGTTTGATTACAGGCTGCAAATGGCAGTACCTGATAAGGTAAGGATCTTGGGGAGGAGGAATAGACAAACAGAGGGAAACTAACACTTTAATTTATTCTTTTTTCTTTGTAGTGGATCAAGCTTCTCAAGGAAGTTAAAGACGATGATTGGAACATGAGTGATATTGTACATACTCTTATTAATCGCAGACACGATGAGAAATGCATAGTCTACTCAGAAAGCCATGATTAAGCTCTTGTGGGTGATAAAACTATCTCCATGTGGCTCTTCGATGCTGTACGAAAAATAAGTCCTAAAAATAAATTTTGTAATTTCTAACTGAATCGCATTAAAAACACAGGAAGTGTACGATAAAATGAGTGTCCATACTCCAGAAACTCTAGTTGTTAGCAGAGGAATGGCACTCCACAAAATGATTCGATTCATTACTATCGCACTTGGTGGAGAAGTAAAAATACCTGATAATAGCATATTTAAAGACATTACATCAATATTTCATTATTAATCCTTTTTTGAGAGACTTCTTCCTTAACAAACTCTTACTAACAACTTAGGGCTATTTGACATTCATGGGCAATGAATTTGGTCATCCGGAATGGATTGATTTTCCTAGAAAAGAAAACGGATGGAGCTACCATCACTGCCGTAGAAGATGGGATCTTGCTGATGACTAACTTCTAAGGTTCCATTTCCTCAAAGTAATGATCAAAAAAAGAATGAAAAAGCATTCACATTAAAAAACCATTTTGTGTCTTTAAATTAATTTGAAATTAGAACTTCGATAGTGACATGATACGCTTAGAGAGACACTTCCGCTGGTTGGGTTAGAAAAATAATTATGTATCCTGTAAAAATGAAGGCGACAAGGTTATTATATTTGAGCATGATAAGCTGCTATTCTGCTTTAACTTCCATCCAACGAAGGTAAAAAGATAGTTTGATGAGTATTAAGGGTGTGATTTTTCCCTATAAAGCTAAAAATTTAGTTAGTTTTGGTGAAGATTGTTGTTGATTTATTCTTATTTTTGGTTCTTAAAGAGCTTCGAAAACTACAAGGTTGGCACAAATATTGCTGAAAATCATCTCGTTATCTTTGATACTGATGAGCCTCATTTTGGAGGACACGACAGAGTACGAGGAGCTCATGAAACACCACTTTAATTCTACAAGGAATCATTCAATAACAGACCATATCATGTGAATCTCTACTTACCTTCAAGGAGTGCTATTGTCTTAGCTGGTGAGACTGATGCTCATAATTTCTGGAATTCCACACATCCCAGCTGAAAGCCTGCCTGAAGATACGAATAATATCATAATTTTTTTGTTATCACAGTAAAAATGAAATTTATGTGTAAGGGAGTTGAATAATTTATTTGAGTGATACTAAAGAAATCAATATCTATTTAGGGGTTTAATGGTGGTAAAGTAAAATTCATTATATTAGTAGTTGTTGCAGTGCTCAGTAACTGTTCTCTGGGTTTTGTAGATGTTAAGAAATCATTTGAGTTTTTTTTACTTTGGGAGAAAAGATTTCTAATATTTTTTGTTTTGTCTTGATTTCTCAAATTCTTGTTTGATGATAAAATAATCAACTCTTAGGAAATTACAATCATTTAAGATTTCTGTAAAGAACAGTAGGGCATTTAGATGAATAAACAACTAAGCAAGCCTGGAATGGGATCAAAGAAGTCAACCAAAATAGTCAGAATGAGATGAGATAGATGATTGTCCTTTAGTTAATATATTCTCTGAATTTTTGCTTTAGCGAAGGGATTTGCTTGTGCTAACTTACGGGGCTATCGTGAGCTAAATCGTCAAGGACACTGATAATGTCAACAATGCAAATATTCAACTTGAAAAACTGTAAGAAGAAGAAAAAATGTTACCTTTATTGCTACAACTTTTGTTCATTAAATGTTTATTTTCTTTCGATATTCCTAAAGTGGGTTTGAGATAGGCTAGCGATTGATTGATGAATTCGTTGCGAAAAATGATGGGAAACTGTGCGCAGATTATAAGGATATGGCTAACACAATAGCGAAAGAAGGGTTCGAGATGTTCTTGGGAACTAAAGCAGATTTAGAAGAACTAAAAGCAGACAGTCACAAAGATATATCTTTTAATCTTGTCCTTAATGACAGTCCCTTAACTGATTTAGTGGAATTACCTGAGCATCTTTAAGGGCTGTCATACAACAACATTATTTGTGGAGCAATCAGAGGTGCAATTGGAAGTGTAAACATAAATAATTAGATGAGAATTCAGGAATTTCGCATTTAATAAACTTAACAATTTTTGGTTTAAAAAAAATCCAGTTATTGCTGATTGGGCGAGTATTCATGAAAAGTGATCAGCTTCTTGGCGATGAACGATCTGTCATACGAGTTGAAGTTAAAAGAGAAAAACTCAAAGATGAAGATTGAGAAAAAGAGAAGAAAAGATAGATTGATAGTCATACAACAAAAATGCATTATGTAGAAAGTAAAAATATTTTAAAATCATAAAAAATCATTTGATGCAAGCACAATCACAGCAATAGAGCTTATTAGGGAGGGAAAGAAAACATAAGAAATATTAGAAATATTAGATATAAATCCCTTTATTAGGAAGGATTGTTCTTTAAGAGAAGTCTGAGATTTAAATCATCTTCTTCCTCTGTTGTCTTGTAGGTCTTATCTTGATCATCCTCTTTCTACCAGATAAGTTTAAACAGATTCATTGAAATTTTTGACGGTGAACATTGTGTGTGTTTCAAACTGAAATTCGTCTTTATAATTGTTTTCTAGCAATGTCTTTGTTGCTTCACTTACGGAAATACGTCCTGCCACGCCATTTGACTCCACTCTATTGAACGAAACAAAATTATTATTTAGTTAAGCCGACATCATGCTTCATTTTAGTATAGGAAAATATAAAAAATTATTACTTATTGGCTATGACCACATCTTCTCCGAAAATATCATATCTGACAATATTCGTTCCCAGAATTCCACCTAAAAACTTCCCAGTGTGAATTCCGATTCGCATTTGCAGATCTGAATTATTCACACGATCTCTCACAACTTTAATCGTTTCTATCATCGAGAATCCCATGAGCATAACATTATGTGCCTCTTCGTGGATGCACCTGTTGTTTATGTTAGTCATACCCAGAACCACGTAGCAATCTGCATTGCAAATTCAATAAAAAAAGAACATTAACAATTTCATTTAGAATTGAGATAACTTCTCACCTCCAATCGTGTAGACTTTGTAGACATTTTTCTTGATAGCAGCTTTATCGAATTCAATGAAGAGTTCTCTGAGCATTCGGACAACATCTTCTGGTTTCGATTTGCTTGAATAACTCGTGAACCCTGAGATATCCGCAAAGAGCATTGTCACATCCTATATTTTCTCTTAGAATTCTAATTTTTTCTATTAATCTTAGAAAAATTTCGTCAGAACATGCTGAGGTAAAAGATGTCTCAGTAACGAATCCTTTTCAGTTTTCTTCGCATCTAGCCGCACTAATTAATTGTAGTTCTGTATGTATAGTTTCTAGCGGAAGTAGTTTCTCATGAGTTCGAAGGTAGACAGAGCAACAATGAACAAAGATGAGAATGGACTCTCCCGGAAATTAACTATCCAGATAACCGTGAACGCTATGTTGAATAGAAGTGCTTGTGGGAAGGTAAGATTTGAGAAATTCGATAACACAGTCTATGAAAGAGTCATTTCAAAGTAATCCATGAGAAGAAGTGTTGAATGCGATGAGTGATCAGTGAATATTGTCCCTGAGAGGATTGAAAGAAGGAGTATCGCAAAGGTGAAGAAAACAACGTTGATATAGTAGAGAAATCGATTATCCATTGATCGCGAGTAGAGAATCATCAGAATAAACAACGCAATCTCAAATACCATCCTCATAGTGACAATCTATGTCATGTTACTGATGGTGACTTCATCTTAAACCTAAAAGAACATCAATGTTTTGAATAAGCTGATTAGCACAACGACACCTGTTCCAGCTTGATATGAGTTTTATAGATCCTTCCTGCGCATTTTATTAAATTTCAAAACTGTTTCTTCTTTTTCATTTTCGAGTGTCAAAAACCATTCACTTCTGATTTTCAAGTAGATTTCATTATCTTCGTCATTTACACTGCTTGTTGATCCGGCTTGCGTTTACTGTTTTTACGCATTTATCCTTCCGAGTGGCACTCTATTCTAATCGATTTCTGGTAGAATTTAACTTTAATTCGTTCCAATCTACACTTCGGGATCAATTTCCTCTTCATCTATTTCTAAATCATCAAGTTTCGCTGCAAAACTTGCCCTCGGGAGAACAACTGTGTTGGACTGTCTCTTCGGTTTTCGTTTAGGCGATATTTCAATTTAATTGAGTTAATTAAACGTCTTTGATTTCGAAGAAGGAATGCTTTCTTGCTCAAGATTCTCAAATGAACTTTTCCTAATGTACTAACTTGGTTTTTTCGTTGTTGCTCGATTTTAATGGAGTATTGTGTGAGGATACTACGAGCTGTTTGTATTGACATTGCTATTGTTATTGAGATTATTTGTATTATTATTGTTGTTGTTGTTACTGTTATTACTATTATTGTTATTTTATCCGATATAACTGTCTTACCTTGAGCTTGCATGTATGGAACTTTAATGAATTGAACTAATCGAAGGGATGAAATTACTATCTTTATGTGAGTTATTGAAACTTTGATTAACACCGCCAATACTGCCAGTTTGGTTATTCACAGCCGGAGGGGTGTTGATGTTATTTGTTGGATTATTCTAACTCGATGTTTATTAATTCGTGTTGAGATTTTTTAAATTATTGGACGTCAACGATGCTAGCTACTTCAGCACCATTGGGCTTCTTCTTTCGAAATCAGATTGTATGGATACCTTCTTTTCAATGATATTATATTATTCGATTTCTTTCTCCGAATCTAATACCAAAATAAGATTTATTAGAAAATTTGAAGAACATAATAAATGTGTTTACTTCTCCTGTATATTTTATCTCTTTTGAAGGTCCTGAAAACAGTAAGATCTCCTTTTCCTTTGACGTTCTTGAATATTTCAGTTCGGAATATGTAGTCTTCGTCTTTAACTCGGAGATGTGCTTGTTCTGAGATGGTTATCATGTTTGCTTCACAATGTGAGCAGACTCGAGAAGTTGTGTTTACTGTATCGCCGATGAGACTAAACTGTGGTTTGTGATACCCAATCACACCAGCGATTACTCTACCATGATGAATGCCTATTTTCAAGATTGTCTTGGAAGAACGAGTGCCCCAGTATATCTTCTAAGCTTTCTTTTGAATAGCAAATGCAGCTTCTAAAGCTTATTTCGTTTCGTTTTGATTTCCCCAAAGCGCGGATAGCTATTTTTTGTCGTTAGTTTGTTTAGCTACATCCAATCCACTTGCAGCCATATAAACCTTACCAACAGTCTAAGGGTGGGAAGAATAAGAAGAAAAATGGTAAATAAGTGGAAAAAACTAACTTGATTATTGAATTTGTTACTTCAATTTTTTGAACACCATATCGAAGACAGACTTAGTCAAAGCTTCTATAGAGATTATCCAGCCATTGAATGAACGTTTCATCTTATTCTTTTAGAATCTCATCGAATGAGACAATCTCAATGAACATAATAGCAACTTCGCCTTGATCTTCCTCGATGTTTGTATCACCATCTTACAAAAATACAATTATATATCATATTGAAAAATTCTCGTTATTTTTTTTAATTTCTTTATACTCCTATTGAATCTAGATCTGACGAAATCAGGTAGTAGGTTAGCTAATACTTAATCTACTTTATTTTCTTCTAGTTTGATCTTATTCTCCATGAGAAATAGATCTCTACGCAACTTATCCTTATTGTAATATGATCCTAAGTTAAGCACTGAAAAGAAGAAGAAAACGATTGTGATGGATGTCTTTTAGTAGAGTTCGATGTCTTTATCGGGATTGTTGAACTTGTCACCTGCTATCACAAAGACAAATAGACTTAGGTAATTCAGGAGATTCAGAGATACTTAGAATCCTAATGGAGGAGGCAATGCATCCCAACTGAGAATTGAGAATAAGACTAAATGCTCTTGGAGAACTTAATTGACTGAGTCACTTTCATAGAAGATGATCGCAAGAGAGTACAGGACTAAAGTGGCTGTTAGCAATCCACGGATCTAGGTGGTGGGTTTAGTAGAAAAAGAACAAGAATTATGAGAAAACGGAGGGAGAAATATGTTTATTAATAAAAGTGTACATTGATGAGAACAATTTTGTTGAGTTAAAACACACTGAATTTCTGTTTTGCGAACAGGATGATTGAGTAGCCGATTGTTGAAGCAGCTTCAACAATGATCCTGAGAATGTCGAATGTGAGGACATGGCCAGGTGATCCATTGCTTCTGACGAGATACTGCAATGTCGAAATGGACAGAATCAATGACATAAGAGTGATAGGCTTCAAATAAATCGTCCAGACGAATTGTAGTTTATGCTGTCTGTAGCTTTTCTCGAGTCGTTCATCGTTAAACTTTAATTCGAGGTTATTTATGCCAGATAGATTCTCAACTTTCTCGCCTGGATCGATGACTTTTATCAACAAAAAAACAAACAAAATCATATTATTTCAATTTCATTACATATTTTTGTAATTTAAGAAAAAAAATAATTACTTTTCCTAAGGAATCCATCCATTTCAACTTCAGCGAAAAGTGCTTTAAACATGTTAGCATAGAAGAAATGGTCTAAGATAGGCTGCTGTTTTAGTTATCGTATGTATGATTTAGGTACTCCTTCTGAAATGAAACCACGGACAAGTAGATTTTCAGATTAATCCTACAGAAACTTCCTGATAACTTTGTTTGTTATTAGAAACCGGATGATATTATGGTAGCTTATTTCGATCACGAGAATCACAAGAGCAACTGTGACTAAACTCACCCACAGCTCCAATTCCATTGTAAAATCAACCAAGCTTAATCCTTTCATTCCTGTGGCTCTCTAGTTTTCATAGTTCCAACTGTTTACGAAAACAAAGAAAGTATGATAAAAATGTCAAAATTAGAAAAAATAAGATATTGTTACTAGAAAGTCAAGGCAATTTATGCAAATTATAGCAGAATATGGATAAGCCTTGCTCTAAGGGAGAATATTCCATTGGCGCATTACGCCATGATTGTGAAAACCAGTGTAGAGAGCACACACAGATAATTCGATACCACATAGGAATCCTTCATCTTTCCGTTATTCGTGTTAAACGAGAAGATTGCATTCTCGGTAAGCACGGAAACAAGAAGAGCTTAAATCGCCGAGATAACTATGGTCTCAAGGAAATGTGGTTTAATCCATGAAAAGTATTTCTTCGAGCGCCGATAAAACGTTGGATATATACTGATGATATTACTGCGTTAAGTATGGAATTTCCCTGTGAAAATGAAGAGAGATCCTACGATAAGTTGCAGAAAGTGAGTTATGAGAATCTGATTATATCGCGCATAACTAGAGTAGTATTAGTAGCTGTGCAAAGCGAGGATGTAGTTTGTTAAGGTGTAAAAGAATGAATATTTAAACACCAAAATTACTAAATATTTCAGTTTTTCTTAGAACTAAAGCGATGAATCCAACACGATTTACTTGAAAGAACCAAGATCGGAGAGAAGTAGATCTCCTAAGATTCGTTTTTCACACATAGCTGATCTATCTCCACCTGATTCTACTTGAATAGAAACATCAGCTGTATGCATCATCCAAGAGTCACACCAGCTAGAACCAACAGCTAGAACCGTTGGTTTGATGACAAATGAATCGTGAATAAGTCTAGTGAGTCTGCCTTTTTCTTCGTATGAGAATTCAAAAGCTACTACACTCCTGCACATCATGCATAAGAAACTGAAATGGCTCTTTAGATAGTCGTCGCAGAGTACCAACATCAATGCCTTGCCACTGATTTATAAAACTAGCTTTTTTAACTAATCTTCTTATTAGCTCTTCCCTTTTTGACCAACCATAGAAGATAATCTACGAGTCCGTACTTAACTAGCTTTTGATTTCATCGAAGGAGATGTGTTATTAGGATCACTGTCTTCTTTTAAAATGAGTTTTTAGACCTAAAGAAGATGACTCTTGATTTGGAATTTAAGTTCATCGTAACTACAAAATAGTTAGAAAAATGATCATCAATAACCACTGATATGTGCCTATTTTTATTTATTTACTCAGTCTGATCAACGATGAGGAACTCTGAATTCGGTGCAATGATCTCCGCTTATAGAGCAGCAGCAATAGCTTTTTACTATTTATCCCCTGACAGCAGCCAAATAGCAATATCTGAATTTCTCAAAATATCCACTGTTTTGTTTATTTCTGGTACCATTTTTTATCTCAAACAGACAACTCCTAAGAGTTACAAATCAGATTCGAAGTGATCAATGATCGCTTCAGTTTTGCTATTCGATTCTTAATTAGCTGCCATTTGAATCTACTTCTTGAATTCGGATATCTGGAAATTACTCACAGACTTCCGAGCATAAACGATAAAGTGCATTCCATTCATCGCAAAATTGTTTATCATTTTATTTAACCTGTCCTTTTCAGCTTTACTCATGATACATTTCGGCAAAACTGACCGCTCATCTCCCCGTACTAACATAAACTGCTTGCGATCGTCTTGCGCTGAATTCTTCTTGTTTTTCTCAGGAGAACAAGGTGACATACTTGGAATTTATCCTCCTCCACCACCTTGATATTCCACATTGTTTTGCTCCTTCAAAATAATTGAAAAACGTCCTCTTTCCTGAGTGTAGATGTTAATCGCTGATGTACAAAATAACAATTCAAATTAAAACATGGATTTGCTAGGAAACTACCCCCTTCATAAAAATCCTAAATGCACTAAACTATTTACCTTTAATTTCATAGCGAATTTCTTTGCTTTTGAATTTGATTTAGTAGAATTTTCTTGTATTGTAAGTCCCTGAGTAAATAAAAGGCACATCGAGTCGTTAAGCTAAACGAAGCAGTATTGACTCTTCATGTGAAGACAAATCATGGAGTACAATTCCATCTAAGCTGTCTTTCGGTTTTTTTGTTTTAATTTAATGGCATAAAACAAGAGCTTTAATAAATTCTGCCGCAGATTCTCCCTTGTGAGTTGAAATCGGCGATATTCCATGGACAGCTTTCTCTTGCATGAGTTGATCTGCTATTTCAAGCTCGTTATGTACATCCCTCAAATTCAACTCAGAATGTATCTGCTCTAGAAGAGGATTTGGAGTAAAAGAATAATCATTCCACTTGTAGATGTCTCTTTCTTGGAATTTCGCTTGTTTGATGTCCACATTAGTGTACATATCTGTGGTGTTGCGCATTCTTTATTAGTTCTCTAAACTGTTCAATGATCGTTAAGATTGTATTTTCAAGGATGGCTGTTTTGGATTGCTGCTATTGTTGTTAGTTCCTGAATAAGCTTCTTCAAATCTATTGTTATCTTCATATAATGGTTCTCCTTCTTTCTTTTTCTTCTCTTGATCTAAAATGGCTAGACCTGCTTGAATTCTCTTCTGTTTCAATGCCATTTATTGAATCTTTTCGATATTTATTGACTACGGTCTTATCAACCAATATTTATGAAAACTATTAGAATTTTTGTTAGATCCATCAATAAGATTAGAACCATCATCTCCTGCTGCTGTTTGAAAAGCTATATCTTCAGTGTTTGCCATTGTGGTAATGGCCTTTTCTCCTTCACTTTTGTAAAAAAATATGAAGTGGAATTTAAAAATATTGAAATTTTATTTAATTATTTTTACGTAATCTGCTGATCATCTGGATTATCTTAATGATGCAGGACACTGTGGGTAGTTTGGTATCTTTTTTATAAAGAACTGTCAATGACTAGCTAGAATGAAGGAATATCAGTTGATTGGTTAGTTTTTTCATTTGGAATGCTTCGTTGGCTTGGCTGGAAGAAAAAGATAATTTATTAACTTTAACAAAAAAGATTGTCTTATCCTTACAGGAAATCTCTCAGAAGATTAACTCTCTTTGCCTTCTTAGCTCGTTTGCTTTTTTGCAGTTTGTATTTCCTCTCCATTTTCATCATCTTCATCTTCATCTTCATCCTCATCTTCGTCGTCATCTTCATCTTCATCATCATCGTCCTCATCTTCCTCTTCTTCCTCTTTCTCAGTTTTAGCTTAAAATGTTTCTTGATATCTCCCAATTTTCTCTTGATTCTTTATTATTCCATGACATGGGGTTGTAATATTCCCTAAGTGCATTAGATGCACTTACTCTTGACCATTCTCCTCAGCTATTGATATTGATGCAACATTATTAGGAGATTTCCTCTCTTCTCCACTTTATTCTCTGTTTAAGTTATTAAGAGTTGCTCTAACTTGATTTTCAGTGCTCAAATCGTCCTCATGGTTATCTTCTTAAATATGCTAAATTGAGTTTTCTTCAGCTTCTTCGTTTACTTCAATATTGTTCAGCACACAGTTCATATCATCCAAAGGAGGCTCAACTTATGATACTCCATCAATAGACTCAGATAAGTCATCTGCAATTAGAGTTCCTGTAAGAGTTCCTTTTTTATCCTTCCATGAAACTTCCTCAATCTCCCCAGGTAGAGTTACTTTTTTCTGTTTATTGCTTGGACTAATAGCTTGCTATTAATTTTGGATTTCCATCTTGCTATTCTTATTGTCCTTATCCAATTCGTTGCTGTTGTTATGAGGCTACTAAATCTCATCGGAAATACTCAAATCATTCAGATTCAGATGATTATTATTGTTATTTGCTAAAATCCCTTAATTATTACTGGTGTCTATGTTGTTGAGCACACTGAAATTATTCGTTGCATTAATTAGACTCTAATTCTAAATATTGTTATTGTTGTTGAGCGGATCTAGTGGAATGCCAGTTGCATCCAGTTTAGTTAAATTATTCCCTCCAGCAGATGTGTTAAACAACATCTAATCACCTTAAACGTTTATTGGTTTAAATTCAGTATTCCCTGCAGAAGAAATCTATGGGAATTACACTCCATCGGAGCTGTTTTTAGTGAATTCAGCTTTGTCAGGAGAAGAATTATTGAATGGTAGGCTTTATGCGTCTTGCAAGAGTCCTTGATCTTATGATTGAGTGTTGAAGAATTTTCCATCATAAATAATCCCAACGATATCTTCCTGGTCCTTTTTTGTAATAGCACCTGCATGCCCGAAGACAGCATAGTCTATATGACAGAAGTTCGTGATTGCATCTGGGTTATTCACAGATATGCCGACTTTCTTCTGTCGGAATTTTCTTTCGGTGAAGTATTTTTGCAGCAACAGAGCAAAATCAACTAGAGCATAAATAACAATGGGTGTTTGTGTTGAGAAAATATCTGTTGCGTAGACAATATCTTCAACTCGATTAGGCCTTGCATCGGATAGAAGTTAACTTTCATCATGGAGGCTCTTCCAGATGTTAGTTGTCTTTTTGAGAGAGAGAAAAAATGAGTAACTTTTAGGAAAAAATCAATAATATTTGAAATTACAAGGATTCCAATGACGATCCACACAATGCCCATCTGCATGAAGCGATTGAGAAAGTTCTCAAATTTCCGATCTGAACAGTCATTTTGCAACTGAGAAAGGCTTGTGATTTCTCTTCCTTTTTGGATAACTATGCCTAGAATCCAGTCTGA
>Ga0302285_10001489_pt1 | contig 12997 bp, 5 predicted proteins | sample III_Fen_E2_2_FD_200455 | JGI IMG/M metagenome (GOLD analysis project Ga0302285, IMG submission 200455) | Peat permafrost microbial communities from Stordalen Mire near Abisko, Sweden - III_Fen_E2_2 | ecosystem: Environmental > Terrestrial > Soil > Wetlands > Permafrost | place: Sweden: Abisko...
AGAGACAGTAAAATAACGACGAAATTTCAGGAGAAAAATCAGCTTTAAATGATGATTCAAGAGATAAGAAATCTATAGAAATTATTGTCAAAACGGAGGCTGAAGAGAAAGAAGAAGGAAGGGACAACAGAAATGAAGACGAATTCTTTTCAATCTAGAGAAACAAAATGGGAGGATTTCAGTAATAACAAGAGCAAATCAATTGCTTGAGCCCACCAAGTTTTGCTGATGATTTTTAAGTAAATCAAGATAAATCTACATCAGATCATCTTGATCCATATCAACGCGCTTATCTAGACAGATTATCGAATGTCTCATACAAAAGTTTTATCAATCCTATCGTTGAAGCTTCTGCGAGAGTGATGCTCAACTGGGAAAATCATAACAATCTACAAAAGAATAATCTAAGTTGGAGTAGTAAATCCAGTAGTAGTTTATTATCTTAACATAAGGAATAGGTTTTAGAAAGTAAAATACAAACAGAGGAAATCTTGCTAGATGGGAAATAGAAACAAATTAATAATTAATAATGCTAGATCTCAGAAGTAAGAAGTGAAAAAAGATAATTAAAAGAAGATTAAAATGCGTACTAAAAGGATTAATTGTGTGAATTGATTCAAGGAAAAGACAAGATAATATTAAAAAAAGATGAAGAAAGTTATGAAGGATAGTAGAATTAGAAGTAGTAATAGTATTAGTAGTAGTAATTTCCAGGAGTTATGTAATTACCTATGGAGATGAGAGGATTTCCTTTTGGTCCTTTAAACTTTCTAGGTGGTGTGAATACAAACAAACACCAAGAGAATCGCTAATATCTTCAAACTTAAAATCCTTATTAGTATTAATCTTAGGACTTTAAATAGTTATTGAGCTTTCCTTAAAAGTATCCCTTTAATCAAGCATAATAAAACGATGAGAGATTTTAAACTTATTTCTAATAAGAATAAGCCTTTTCTCTTGGAAATCAGGCTTAGAATTACCATGAGAAGCACCATTTAGCGAAATAACAATAATTAATGAAAAAGAGGAGTGTTTGCAATTTAACAGAGTCTAATTCGTTAGCGAAAATTGGAAGAAATTTAGTTATGTTCCTGACTGACTCCCGTAATTTGAGGCTAATACAAGAAATCACAGGAGATGATTTCACAGAGAAAGACCATGATATGTTTGTTGATTATTGTAACTCATTTAGAATTAGAAGTAAAAACGATTTGGTTAATTTATGGGAAGAGTAATCTATAGAGAGCGATTAGTATCACTTAATAATTCGCGTTTTATCTAGGATATATCTTGAAAAATATTGTCATTGCTAGATTCTAGGAACAAGTAAACCATACAAAGTAGATGTGGATCTCAAAATAAGGAGAGAATTGTTAGATATGATTAAGAGAATCTGATATTGAAAGGAATATAAGTATATTTGTGTATGCTGTTATTGTTAAATGTATTAAAAAGAATTAATTAATTAGGATATTTAAAAATGGATTCTTGCCTAAAATAATCAAAAAAGCCAGCAAAACTAGTTAAATCTTCAAAAAATTACAAAATAATAGTAAAATAATTGTTTCATTCAATTACTTGATTGCCTTTGGAATCAAAAAAAGAAAAGAAAAACTGAGTGCGAAAGTGGGAGAATTATTACTTAGTGTCGAGTATCTTGGGAGTAGATTCTAGGATAAGTCAAGAGAGAGGAAGTTAAAAAAAGAAGGTATTTTTTTTGTATTGATCAATCACTCAATCTCAAGACAAAAAGTGAATGAATGAAGGAGAAAGCTACTTTGGGTTGATCCTTGTGTAGCGTAATCTCCTTTTCTAAGAAGGACAACGCCTTATGGTCTAGCATGACTATTGGCAAGCACAAAAAAAATTCAGTACCATATTGACTTAGATCACTGACCTTCAAGCAATGTTTCAGCTTGGCAGATGCTAACAGTTTTCAAAGGACTACAAGCGATCAATTGAGACATATTAAACTGTTTTCTCCAAGAACTAATAAGATCCTAGGCCAGTATATTAGCAGGGTTATGTCTATGATCTCCTAGGATAGGAAGAAAAAGCATTGGATTGCTTTGAGAAAGCTAAATAAGTCTATGAAGAGAATAGATCTGAATTCTAGGAATAATGTAGTTTCAGTGTGATTTATTATACTCTTGGTGTGAAATACTCCAAATTAGGAAGGCAAGGAGATGCATATTAGGCATTTTAGTCTTGTACTAAGATGAAAAACCCTTTAGATTATAATGCTGCATTGCAGAAGATGGCTGATTTGGATGAGTCAGAGTCTCTCATGGATGCTTCTTAAACATAGTAATATAAAGCTACTCCGTAGGCTTAAATGAATAGGAACAATTCGTAACTGAAATTCAGTAAAATTGCGTCATAACAAGCATAACAATAGGTTTTTTAAGATATTCCAAAAATTCAAGTGATTGAAGTTGGTCATTCATATCCAGAAACATAAAAAGAAATACGAAATATTGAGAAACAAGACTAAAAAAGAGTTATGAATACAGATAATATTTAAGAAAAATAACAGTATTTCTCAGAAAATTTAATAAGTTTTCCTACTGAAAGAAATAATTGCGTGAATCTACAAAACGAATAGACTTTCAACAGTCAAGATAATATAACTTTCAAGGAGACGAACAACAACAATGCAAATAGCAATTTAAATAATAAGAATAATAATAATACCAGTAATAATACTAATCTTCCTATGACGATGAATACCAGTACGACATAAGAGAAAGACAGAAATACTAAAAAATCTAGTATAATTATTGCTAAAGGAGGTACAACGGGAAGTTTCACAAATGGAAGTAGCATCTTAAAAGGGAACAATGGAGGGAGTAATTTGCAGATCAAAGGAGGTGGCAGTCATATTGTGTTTGCCGATGAAAATAGTCCGAAAATCATTAATCCAAGAACGCAAAAAGCACAAGGAGGAGGTAGCTTTTTTAGAGATCACCCGAAAAGTGACGCTTCGAGTAGTTATTAGTCAGAAAAACCACCTTCGTTTCATCATCACCATCAAAAAGTAGTTGAAAATTAGATATTTTAGCAGTTTAAATTGGTGGGATTTTGAGTTAGAAATCAAAAAATAATCTTAACAAATAACATGATTAACCAAAAATAGGGAAGTTCGACTTCATCTACAAAGGCTCCTACAGGTGATTAATCAGATTTCCCTTTACCTTCTACACTCAATATGCCAAAGAACCTTTAGCTTTCTCCTTCTGATATTTCCTATGCTGAAAAGCTCAAAGAACTCAGTGACACGCAAGCTATGCATCGTAAGAGTTTGGTTTCTTTTTGTCATCCTTGTTAGTTAAATGATAACTCATATGTTTTCCTTTGATAGATCCATTTTATCCTGTGAGCAATGAAGGCGATCAAAGTATCACCAGTTTCGATGAGGAAATACCAGACGAAAAAGAAGGAGAGATGATGTAACGCTAGAAGAACTTTAAGAATGTTCATGTGATTAAGAATATCCCTATGAAATCGATCATGATGGAGGTTAATAGTAAGAATATGCAAGCATCATCTGGATGTAAGAGAATTTTAGGAAATTAAAAGTTTCATTTTGGGATTTATTTCATTTGCTTTTTTTTTGTGTTTTTTGTTCATCAAAGTATTAAAGCCATCTTAGATCAGTGGTGTATCGTAGATGTCTAGTTATTCTAGGTTTACTAACAACGTCAATAATGCCCAAAACAACAATAATAACGAATTTGGATCATAAATCTCAGTTTAAAGGATGGAATTTGAACACCCTGAAAAAAGCCTGAGTGCATATGTAACGAGAAGACGACTTGGAGAAGGATCATTTGGACGAGTATTCGAAGTTATTTATAAAGTAATAATTAACTTTGTTTAAATGAATTCAATTTGTTTTATTGTGTTCTTGCTTGTTTGTTTTTTGCTAGGTTGACGGAAATTCCTTCGCTTTGAAGATTCTTCCAAATAATAGTATTCTTAGATAACATCTGGCAAGTGGAGAGGTCGAAGTAATGAAACAACTTAATCATAAGAATGTCATCAAGATATACAATGCCTTCAAGACAGATGATTAATAGTCCTACTGTATCGTCTCAGAGTTAGCTGATAGTAATCCGATCAAAAAATGGAGAAAAAAAATGATTAAGAAGAGATTAAAAATTATTTTTTTATTGCCAACAAAAAAGATGGGAATCTCAAGGAGTACATACAAAAGACAAAGGGGAAAATCAATAAATTTGAGATTCTGAACATGATGAAGCAAATGCTCACTGCTCTACATTATATTCATTCCTAACGGATCATCCACAGAGACATCAAACCAGGGAATATATTTCTACATGGGATATCACGATAAATCAAAATAGGTATGAAAAAGAGAAATTTCAAAACAGAATTCGATCATAATTTGCTTTATTTTTTCTTTCTTTTCCAGGTGATTTTGGGATAGCCAAAAAATTATCCAACAAAGAAGTACAATAGACTTTGAATTCCCTTGGGACTGAAAAATATTTCTCCCCCGAATACACAAGTGAAGGTTTCAGTGCTTCTAGCGATGTCTGGTCGATGGGAATAGTGTTTTTAGAACTTCTAGGTGTGAGTGTTACAGATGGATTCTCTGAAGAAAGTAAGAAGAAATACTTTAAATAAATCCCACCGGAATTGTCAGATATGATAGCGGGAATGTTGCAGCATGATCCAAGAGTCAGAAGCTCCTCTGTAGCTGTAATTAATTAACTACAACTCATCAACTGAATTGCAGATTGTAGAGAGAAATTTTGTTCAGTCGACAAATATTAGTAATTTGCTATTAATATCCTTCTTCCTAAGTTGCCAAGGCAGCTAATAATAATCAAGATTACATTTAGGTTTCTTCCATCAAAGAAATTTATTGTGAAGACAACAAAATAGCCTCCTCTCTCTCATTCTTTTTCATCTTTTCTTCTACTTCTTATTCTCAAGCTCAACCAGCTCTTCAGACCATCTCAAAATCATCTTTCTCATTATTTCATCTTATCCATTTCAATTCTTTAGTCTCAATTATCTGTATTTCTTTGCAGTTTTATTTTTTTGTTAATTTTCTAGCTCTAAAACGAGAATTTATTTTTGATTTCCAACACAAAATATTCTATTATTACTAAATTTATATTTTATTACATATAATAAACAAATCTTACAACAACAACAAGTCTAATTTCATTGATTCATTTGGTTTCTATTAGTTTTTGTTTTACTATGCGAATTTTATTGGTTACTGGATAATCTTGCTGTGGTAGCTGTGGTTTTAGCAAGATCGTTTTGAAAATTAATCTTAGGATCATCATCTCTGTTTTTGGGATGCACTTAGAAATAATGTGTCAGGGATGAAGGCTTTTGGTTTTTTTGCTAATTGACATTAGTGCGCTTGATGAAAACTGCTGTTTTTGAGAATTATTACTTTTATGATGATGATTCTTAGGGTTTTTATGAATTGAAGTTTGAATAAAATGGGTTAGATAATTCATAAGGTGAAATAAATGGAATTTTATTGTTTTTGCTGTAGTTGCTGATATGATGAACAGAGTTACTAGGATTGAGTTTAGCTTTATTTGAAGCAGATTTATTCATCCTTTCTTAAGACATATTGTGATTGCTGATATTACTATTCCAAGGATTCATGAAATTACTTGAATTCATTGATAATTCTTTTTCTGTTGCAGGTGCTGCTGAAATTAAGGTGGTTACAATTTATGGCTTAAAAAATAGTAATGAAGCAGCTGATTATGATTTGTTAATCGAAGCAGAATCAGAAAAATATTGCTTTTTGTTAAAACCCTACCGATCTGTTTAAGCTACAGTAGTAGTAGTACCTTCATGAGCCTACGGGTTTTCGTCCTTGCTGTGTAATCCGACTAGTCTCTAATCACTTAGATGTTTATCTCGTTTATTATTGAATATTTTGAACTCTGGGAGTTCATCTGTCGAATGAGTTGAAAAAATCTTACGGAAACTACTTTTTTTCAAGGTGCGAGCATAAAGCTACATGGAACCATCGATTGAGGTGGAGAATGAAGATTATCTATGTTATTTAGGTTGTTATTTTAGAATCAAATCCATTTTCTGGAGAGTACGTGTTGTTGTCGCTGTCGTTGTAGTGATTTCTTATTATGGGATTGAAATCTCATGAGAATTATAAATCTTCTCAGGATCTTCATTTTCAGCATCAATTAGCTTCCCTGGGTTGCTGTCTTATTGCTCGAACTCATTAGAGCTTGGGCAACTGCTGGTAGGACAATTATTATTCTTATTCTTAGATAATATCCCAAGATTTTCTAAGTAATTCTCATGCCGCAGATTCGCTTTCATTCCTGTTCTGCTGAATGTTTCTTGCATATTAGAAGGAACGTCAGTGCGTTAAGGGATAATACCTCTAGATTCTTTCTCCATTCTCCTGATTCTCGCTAGTAAATCTTGGTCCTTAGAATTAGGATTCAGCTCCTCCTCGAACATCTTCTTCAGTTCTACTTATCTCCTTGTTTTCTTTGAATTACAAATCACAACTTAATTAATATGCTTTTCGCTTAAAGTCATTAAGAAGAAATGAGAAACACATTTAGTTTATTATTACATTGTATCTAGAGATAATGATCTCCGGTTTAAGCTATCCGACTCCTATGTATTTGCGATCATTAAGCGCTTTCGTTTTCATTTTGGCTTGATTGTCTTTCCAGTTAAGACTATTCATGATATGAAGGCAACAATTCTCACATAGAGTTGATACTCTACTTCTAAATCCTGGATTATCTTAAATCAAAATATACTACTCTTCCGTAAGATCAGGCTCTTAATTCCTGATGACTCTTGGGATCAAATAATTCGGTACGATATCAAATCGTTTTACATCTTGATCTAATGCCTTAGGAAACTCTTCAGGCATATCCAAATCTAATTTATCTAAGAGAATATATAATTTTTCTAAGCGCTCACGTTCTTCTAAATACTTCTGTTCACTTTGTTCTTTAATCTTTTCCATCTCTCCGACATGATCGAATTGCCAGCTTTTGATAATCGACTCATATTCGACTTCGAAGATGCTCTATTTGTCGACTTTCTTCTCACATTTGTAGCATGTAATTTTTAATCGAAGATCTAAGTCTCTTGTTTCCACAGTTGTTTTGAGTAGATTAATATTTTCAGGAAGCTACCAACAAAGCAAAAATAAATGCATATTTATTAACTGAAATCACCATATATTTCTAAATCAAAACAATCGATTTACATCAGTTGAGATAAAAGGAATTATTTTTTAATCTCTTGTAGATTTCACTTCCTAACCCTTCGAATTAACTTAAATCGTCTTGCATTGAAGAAATTGCACTTTCCCTGCAAGATCAATTTTAAATATGCCCTTGAAGAGAGATATTTAAATGGGCTTTTCATTCGTGTTTTCAATATGTGCAACGATTTCTGTAGTTTTATTTTCAATCCATGTTTTCATTGCTTCTCCTTTAAGCTCTTGCGTGACAGCTTGCTAGTCTGCTTCGAATGTGACAACCCTTTAATAGATATCTAACTATCTATTGTTAAGCACCCTTGTGCTAGTTACTCTCTCACTCAAGCAGAATTGTCTCGTCCAAGTCACTTAAATCACAGCTGTTGCAAATAATAATAATAAAATTATTTTAACAAAAATCCGTTTCAAAATATTCAGAATAGGAGTTTCATGACTAAAATAATAGAAAAAACATCGCCATACAATTTTTTTCTCCTTTAGGATGAACGAACTTTTACAAGACTCCATCAATCATCTCTCCAGGCCTTGCTTCGATTAGAAACTGCTCTATTTTTTTATAAAAATAACCAATTTGTAACTGTTATAATTTCACTATAAGATTCTATGCTTGTTAAGAACCCATACCTAACTCCTCAAGATTCATGTATTAGTAGATTAATTTATTCTACTTCTATGCTGAATTTTATTCAATTTGTGTTCCATCGATTGATCCATTAAATGTATCTTATCTCGATTTCTTTGGTGAATTTGAAAATGTATTGCTTTACTATGAATATTCCTCTGATTATTGGAATGGAATAGGTTCCCGCTGCTTGTATATCCAGACAGCTACGATGCCTGAAGGAGACTCAAATGAACTAAATTTCTTGAGGATATTTTCTTTTTCTAGATTCTACTTTTTCCTGAAAAGCACGTGACTCTCTTAGGAGAAGTACCATTAATGTATGCCTCCGTTTTAGAAGATGATCGTGTCAGGGATATTCACACAAGTTACTTTTGTTCAAAACATAAAAACAATGTCAGATATTTTGTTATTGTTAAAATGTCCCCTCCTTCATGTTTCAGTAAAGCAACCCCACTCACTCACTCTTTTTCAGCACAGGATCTACTTTCCATAGATTCTTCAAGATCTAGTGGTTAAAACCGTCACTTGATTCCACGTTACACTAATCCAGCATTGATTTATTTTATTTTTTTCTGTTGTTTTCAATATCTCTGCCCAAGAAATTATTTACTTCTGATTTCTTTTGTACAAATCAATCTATCAAGAACTCTTTTTTCTTTCTGTCCCTTCTGTGTTGTACCTTTCAAAAATATCAATATTTTTCTTAATCTGATTGAAGAAAAGGCTTATGATCTTTTCGAAATGAATTCGTTTAACTTAACATATTTCTTTTAATTTGTTACTGATTTTTGAGAATATATATTTATCAATTTTAGTTCCATTGAGAATCTCATTGAGTAAATAGAATAATATGATATAAAATGCAACCAATGCTTTTTCTTATTTATCGTTTTCTTGTGAGCGTGATTGTGTGCAATGTCATAAAATAATCCCCTTTTTATTTGACAGTATTATCAATATAATAATTGCATCGACTTTTGTTAAACTTACCAAAAATGAATGAATCGCCCTAAAAGTTACCTTTTCTAATTTTGTGAGAACATAACAAGAATGAAATCTGTATATTTTTACTAAAAACTCATCAGGATTTAGGATTAAATTTATCTATGAATCTTTATCAACTATTGTTTTTTTGATAAGAAATTGTATTTATTTTGTTGAAGTATGACATATTGACATTAAATCTTTGACATGATTGTAATGGAGATAATAGTTTTTTTCCAATTCATTGTAAATTTGATTAATTTTCTGCAAAAGAAGAACAAAAAAAGCAATTAATTATTACAACTTTTTGCATATTATTAAATCCAGTCAAAAAAAGAAAGCCTTTCTTTTTGTAGGAGGGATTTATAATTATCAACATCCAAGGTGACTCTCTTTTCTTCTCTTTATCTTGAAAATCGCATCTGAATTGAAACAGAAAAACATCTTTACTTAAAATGGCTGACCCTGATACAGAGCGAATTAAGATTGAGCTATTCAAGCGGTAAAAAGGGAGCATGCTTGAGAATCTCTTCCAGCTGAATCCTAAACAGCAGGAAGTTAAAGTCTAAATCGTAGCTAAAATCGATCAAAGTGCAATGATAGTCCCCTACCGTAGTGTAAACTGCAAAAAACTAGAATGTTTATATGACGAGGAAGAGTTAATAAGTCTGTACAAAGCGAATAAAAAATAATAGAGTTTCACATTTACTTGTAAAGTTTGCAAGACAAAGATCAACTACAATTCTTTTTGGCTCGATGAGGATCTTTATGAAGTTGTCAATCGGTTATTTAGTTGCTACAATAAATCAGAAGTAAACGTTTTAGAGATAATTCTCTACAAGCAAGGCAACTACAAACCAATTTTTCTTAAAAAACCTGGAGCTTCCTTTGTTTTAGATGTCAACATGCCAAGTATACGGGATTACACAGAAGAAGAATACGTAGCCTTGAAAGATGCTTTGTAGACTAAGGGCAAGGGGAGATTTGCAACTAATGACATAATAATAAATAGAATGGGACTGCCTTTGACATTTGAGCAATTAGAGCTACTTTAGGAAGAAGAAACTGTTTCCGTTGCGCTTATGGCATTTCTACTCACATATGTTAAAAACGAATAGGATTTTTTGTTTTCTCAGAGAAATGCGCGTGGTTTTGAAGTCCAGAAGAAGAACATCTGCTTGATTGCTCTTGTAGTTTATGGGTTTACTGCTGATGAGCGGCAATTAGATTCAGATTACTTGACTAATTTTGAAAATTTGTATTCCACAGAGGAGCTTGTGAATGATTATGAGAACATTGCAATCGTAATTTACTACGAAAAAACATGGTCACTCCTGCTTGTAGACCTCCATGAAAAAGCGAGCTATTTTTTCATTTTCAAGGACCATATGAAACAAGAGTACATGAAAGTGATATCCATGCTCATCCTCGAGTAGCTTGATCTGCATGATTCTGTGATTAACTACAGTGATAACTTTGCATTTCACTCACCATCTGAATCCAAATTCTCAGCTGCACTTGTTTTTAGAATGCTCATGTGGCTAGTCGATCCACCGAATAACATCCAACCTTTTTCGTCTTTTTCTAAGGAGCAGATTGACATAATTCGAAGACAGACTAGCATAATTGAATGGCTGATCTTATTATTGATGAGCAAAGATGAGAAAAATAACGATATTTTCAAAGAAGCATTAATGAAAAAATCACAGAGCAATAATGCCAATGAGTCTGCACCATCATCGATTATTTCACTTAATGCAATAAAGTCAGACACATCTTCGAATTTTCATGAAAGTAAACAGCAAATATAATACAACATGTTTGTTTTGTTCTTTGTTTTTGTAAAAATTCTTGATTTTTTTTGTTGTTGGGTCAAAAAGCAAGCATATCTTTGCTGGATGAGAAATAAGGAAAGAAGAAGAAAAATACAATTTAGCCAAACCATCTCATCAAGGAAGAAGAAGATGAAGAGGAAGAAGATCTGAATGACAATGATAGCAATGAATAATTTAGCACACACAGTTAAATTTAAAACCAGTCATCGTAACCTCTTGAAGGCAGAAATTTTCAAGATCTGTTTAATCAAGTTAAAAAGAAATATGCGAATGACAATCTCATTGCGATTCCTAAGACTGATTTCTAAAATCTAATTGATAAACTACAATACGATGTGGCGAAAGAACTAGAACGAAAAAGACTCAAAGAAGACATCGAAAAAGAAACGTACGCAAAAAATTTTACTAAATATTCTTAAATACCTTATCATACATAACAAACACCTTGTTTTTACCTAGACTTGCAGATTACTATGTCAATCAGAAGATCTAAGAATTCAACGTACAAGTCAAAAAACCTAAACAGAAGAAACACAAAAAACGAAACAATGGCTAAGAGGATCCTGATGCTGATGACAATGAATTCAATGGACAAGACGAAATCTAATAAATGAGTAATGAAGAAATGCTAGAGAAACAGAAGCTCCAGCTGAGTCTAGGAGAACTTAAAAATATCCTTCATTAATTTGAAAAGGACATGCATTAAAGAATCGATTTCAAACAAGGCAATGCTGTATTTGATGCTATCGACTAAGAACGACAAGCAGCTGAGTACATGGAGTCCTACGATACCTTTGTTCATCTTCTTCATTACTACTATAACAACGACATAAACGCATACAAAGCACTTATTGATGAATATAACTTTCGGTATCACAACATGCTTTTTCAGAAATTAGGTCTTGGTATGCAAGCTTCAAATAATTCAGCTCCTCCTCCATAGAAACAAGAATTCAAGGGATTAAACAAAAACTCATTAGAGGATTAGTAGTAACAGCAAAGTATGCTGCCGAGAGACATTCTTTCACCGAATAATAGTGGAAATAATAGTTCGTTTATTTCACAGTAAAATAACAACAACAACAATAGCAAACCAACTAAACCTCTAGTAGGATTCAATTAATCTTCATCGTTTAGTAGACTCGGCGTAGCTGGCTCTTAAGTAGTTGCGAAAGGGAGTAGTACTAACCAAAATAATCAAAAATCTTGGATGCAAGATTCCTCTGTGATGGGCATGAACTACAATGAAAAATTAATCGAAGACTAAGAGAAGCGCGTTCTTGTTGAAAGGTATGGTAAGACATTCACAGAAGGAGACATTAGAAAGCTTAGAAGTGGAAATATTATGTCCGAAGAAGGGTTAAATTTCTTCATTAAGTTCTTAGACGAGAGATAAGACCATTAGATGTACATTTTTAGGATAAATCAAAAACAGTTTCCTCGGGGGATGCGCTTGCTGTTTCTCTCCAGTAATTTCTACACATACTTCACGAAGAATGATCCCTTGCAAGTCGATCGCTTAGACTTTATCCCCGTCAGAGCCTACATGAAATCGTTCTCAGGAACAGGCTAAACGATATTTGAGAAGTTTGATAAGATTTGCATCCCGATATAGATTAGACTCGCAGAAATGCATTTAGCTGTGATCGATTTTCTCAGAAAAGAAATTGTATTGTATATAACATCGGAATTCAATGACTACCCTCCGAAACCAGTGAATAACCCCATCATGCAGAATCTTCTTAGATTCATACAGAAAGAACTCTATGAGAAGAAATTGTAGAATTTGAATTTCATTACATGGTAGCACAGATATGTCTTTTTAGATGATTCTTTGAGACAAGCACACAAGTAATCGGTTCTGAATACAGCTTACGTATTGAATATTTTGTCGAAATAGAGAGAGTATGAAAAAGAAAGTAATGATCTTTTTTATGCTTTCCATGAGCGACTTGTGAGGCTCTTTTTGTAGATCGGGTTGACGAAGAATACAAAGAATGAACTCATCTTTGAAAATCTTCCCCTCTGAGGGAGGATATTCATATTTATCAAAATACTTTCTTTTTAACTATTTTTTGTTGTTTTTGTTTCAATAATTGAGAAGAATATGATCTTCTACAATGTTCTTTTATGTGATTGGCAATACTATTTGTTTTTGTTGTTGTGGTTGTAGTTGTATGCTTGTTAACCAAACTAAGCTAGCCTTTTTAACCATTCAAACGTTGGTTGTAAAAGCTCGTTAATTCCCTGATCTAACCTTAAAAGGGGGAAATATAGAAA
>Ga0302285_10001490_pt1 | contig 12996 bp, 13 predicted proteins | sample III_Fen_E2_2_FD_200455 | JGI IMG/M metagenome (GOLD analysis project Ga0302285, IMG submission 200455) | Peat permafrost microbial communities from Stordalen Mire near Abisko, Sweden - III_Fen_E2_2 | ecosystem: Environmental > Terrestrial > Soil > Wetlands > Permafrost | place: Sweden: Abisko...
CTATCAGCGCTTTTTCAAAATGAGTAGCCACTGTGGAAGCTAAATGCCCTCCCGCAGAGAAACCCATAATACCAATTTTAGATGGATCGACATTCCATTTGACTGCATTTTCGCGTAAAAGTTTAATAGCCTGCTGAGCATCTTGCAGCGGACCTGTAGATTTATCGGTCATAATGGCATCACTCGGCAAGCGGTATTTAAGCACAAAAGCAGCTATACCATTCTTAGCTAATTCTTTAGCATTAGACACTCCTTCACCCTGATACACCACCACACTATAACCACCACCGGGACAAATTACTACTGCTGCTCCGGTTTCTTTGCCTTTCTCAGGCAGATAAATTTCCAATGTAGGATTTGTGACATTTCGATACATCCCACCACCAAAACTTTCTTTGTAATCGGCAGGTACAACTTTTGAATTCGGGATTGTTGTGCTGTAAAGCGAAATAACTTCCTGTGCTTTTAAAGTACAATTCACAAAAAGCATCAATGCAATAATAATCTTAATTGATTTCATTATTTATTAGAATTTAAGTGTTTATATTGAGCAGTATTATAAAAATCGATTATATATAGAATCTCTTTATTTTCACTAAATAGATGAATTCCAATCGTCAGCAAAACTAACTAATCCAGCATCCCGCGCTTTTGTAATGCGTCAAACATCCATTAACATCATAGTTAGTCCAGTATTTCCCCAATTCATTAAAGTAGGGTGAATAAGTCTGTGCAAAGCCATGCAAAATCACTGTGTTACAATTAGAATCCTTAAGGGTCCTTTCGTCTACGTGTAACTGAGGCATCATTGTGCCACTCCACACAAAAGTTAATAAAGACTGAAATCGTTAATAAAAAAGAGCTATTATTGAATGAATCTTGTTCATTTCAAATATTGTTCTGATTAAGTTGTGATTTTGACCGATATTATATTTTTATGAGTTTTAGAAAAATTTTATAATCATACAACTAACGCCCGCCCAAGATTTTATTTCATTAAAGTAAGCAGATTTAATATCTAATAATCAATCAATTGCAGACAACAAATTTACATCTTTATTTTGTTATTGGCAAATGAAAAGAATCAGATTCATGACCAATCATATGCAAACTCAATATTACGCTAAGGTACAAAAACATCTCAAATTAGCAATGTAATTTGAGATGTTTCGCAATCATAATTTCGCATAAGTACAAAAAAAACGAATTTGAAATTTTCTATAGTACAAATAGTCATAAAAACATAGCAAATAAAATTAACGACGGCTAAAGCTCATTCTGCAAAAAATATCGTAACTTTGCGCGCGAAATTTAGAAGTTTAAAAAGAAAAAATGTAATTTTATGAATGTAGTTACAAAAACTATCACATTGGGTGATGGTCGTACCATTTCTATTGAAACAGGAAAATTGGCTAAACAAGCCGATGGTTCTGTAATGGTTCGCATGGGTGATACCATGCTGTTGGCCACCGTTTGTTCGGCACAAGATGCTGTTCCCGGAACCGATTTTATGCCACTTTCTGTGGATTATAAAGAAAAATATGCTGCCTTCGGTCGTTATCCGGGAGGTTTCCTGAAGCGTGAGGGTCGTGCATCTGATTACGAAATTTTAGTTTCACGTCTTGTTGATCGCGCTTTGCGCCCGTTGTTTCCTGATGATTTTCATGCTGAGACTTTTGTAAACGTAATGCTTGTATCGTCTGATGGCGAAGATATGCCTGATGCATTGGCCGGTTTGGCTGCTTCGGCTGCTTTGGCAGTGTCGGATGTTCCTTTCAACGGTCCTATCTCTGAATGTCGTGTTGCCCGTATCGACGGACAATTCGTTATAAATCCTACTTTTGCTCAATTAGCAACTGCCGATTTAGAAATCATGGTGGCTGCAACTATCGATAATATTATGATGGTTGAAGGCGAAATGAAAGAAGTAAGTGAAGAAGTATTGTTGGAAGCTATGAAAGTGGCTCACGAAGCAATCAAAGTTCATTGTCAGGTGCAGTTGGAATTGATGGAAGCGGTTGGTAAAACGGTAAAACGTGTTTACTGCCACGAAGAAAACGACGAAGATTTGAAGAAAGATGTTTGGGCTAAAACGTATGATAAAGTGTATGTTGTAGCTGCATCTTGCAACACCGACAAACACTCACGCGTTGCCAATTTCAAAGCTATCAAAGAAGAATATGTTGCGGCTTTGGAACCTGAAGAAGCTGCTGCTAAAAAAGGTCTTATCGGTAAATACTACCACGAAGTAGAAAAAGAAGCTATGCGTCGTTCTATTTTAGATGAAGGCAAACGCCTGGATGGTCGTAAAACAACTGAAATTCGTCCTATCTGGTCAGAAGTAGATTATCTTCCGGGAGCACACGGTTCTGCCGTATTTACCCGCGGTGAAACACAGTCGTTGACTACTGTTACGTTAGGAACTAAAATGGATGAGAAATTAGTTGATGATGCTCTTTTCAAAGGCAAAGAACGTTTCTTGTTACACTATAACTTTCCACCATTTTCAACAGGTGAAGCAAAAGCTTCTCGTGGTGTAGGTCGTCGCGAAGTAGGTCATGGTAATTTGGCACTCCGTGCATTGAAAAACATGATTCCAGATAACTATCCATACGTTGTTCGTGTGGTTTCCGATATTTTGGAATCAAACGGATCGTCTTCAATGGCTACGGTTTGTGCCGGAACATTGGCGTTGATGGATGCAGGTGTACAAATCAAGAAACCGGTTTCGGGTATTGCCATGGGATTGATTTCTGAAAATAAAGGTAAAAACTTTGCTGTTCTTTCGGATATCTTGGGTGACGAAGATCACTTAGGCGATATGGACTTCAAGGTAACCGGAACTAAAGATGGTATCACTGCTACTCAAATGGATATCAAAGTTGACGGACTTTCTTACGAAATTCTTGAAACAGCTTTGAGACAAGCTCACGAAGGTCGTATGCATATCCTGGGTAAAATACAGGAAACATTGGCTGCTCCACGTGACGATATGAAACCAAATGCTCCACGTATTGTGGCCATGTTCATTCCGAAAGAAATGATCGGTGCAATTATCGGACCTGGTGGAAAAATTATTCAAAACATGCAGGTTGAAACAGGTGCTGTAATCACTATCGAAGAACAAGGTGATCAGGGTCGTGTGGAAATTGCTGCTAACAATAAAGCTGCTATCGATGCTGCCATTGCTAAAATCAAAGGCATTGTTGCTATTCCGGAAATTGGCGAAACTTATCCTTCGAAAGTAAAATCAGTGATGCCTTACGGTGCATTCGTTGAATTTATGCCGGGTAAAGAAGGTTTACTTCATATTTCTGAAATCGACTGGAAACGCATTGAAACCATGGATCAGGCCGGAATTAAAGAAGGCGATATGATTGATGTGAAACTGTTGGAAATTGACCAAAAGACCGGTAAATTCAAACTTTCACGCAAAGCGTTGCTGCCACGTCCTCCTCGTGAAGACAAACCGAAAGCGGAATAAAACCCCTAAATCCCCTGAAGGGGACTTAAAGAAAGAGCTGCAATCCGAAAGGGTTGCAGCTCTTTTGTTAGGGAGTTGTAATCGCTAACTATCAACTACTATTCGTTGTATTTTTGTTCTGTTTTTAGAACGGCAATAAAAATTGCCCATGAAGTTGTTCGTTTAGCCTTGTTTTGAGAACGTAAGGTAGTAGCTCCCAAATTGTCGATTGAAGCAGGATAGCCGTCTGCAAAATAGTAGCTGTTATTGCTGTTTAAGTTTAAGACCAGGTCATTCACAGTAGATGACATGATGTCGGAAGTAAGATTTACGGTAAAAAGTGAATCTTCACCCAGATAACAGTTGAGTTTATCGTATTCGCGCAACTTGCTGCCTGTTTTTGAGTCAATAAAGCATATTTCGCCTGTTGTTCCATTAAACGATTTAATGTCGTAGCTGGTAAATGCTACTGTTTCAATTTTGCTGGAGGAACTTAGCGCCACCCCTTTAAAAGTTATCGGAGAAGAAGTAAAATCGGTGTTTTGTGAGCAGGAAAGAACGGAAACTAAAACGATAAATACTATTGAAAGCAGAGTGGCAAAGTGTTTCATTGTGTTGAAAAGTTCGATATATTGTATTAGCTTCTACGTCTTTCAATAAAAATCATTATTCCTGTTTTTTGAGCTGCAAATATAGAAAATGAATGTCATATTTATATGCTCTGGACCAGAATAATTTCATAATGGACGGTTATTATGCAGTCAATACATTTTTTCTATTTACTTTTGTAAGGCTTCATGCTTTTATTTGTTCTACTCATTTTAATTGTCTGAAAAATGAAATTTAAATTTAGCGTTATATCGTTCTTGTTACTGACTACATCCCTGTTTGCAGGCAATCCGTTGGAAAATCTAATCAACAATCCCATGTTGGAAAATGCCAATATAAGTTTGATGGTTAAAGAATTGGGAACGAATAAAATTGTATATCAATTTCGCCCGAACAATGTGACGATTCCCGCTTCTACGATGAAACTGGTTACAACAGCCACTGCTTTGGAACTACTCGGACCATCATTTTGCTTCCAAACCAAGCTCGAAATTGACGGGACTTTAAGCCACGATGGTACATTAAACGGAAATTTGTATATTCGCGGTGGTGGTGATCCTACACTTGGGTCCGAAAAAATGGGTGATGCCGATTTTTTGAAGAAATGGGTGGAAGCGGTTAAAGAATGTGGCATTAAAAAGATAAACGGTCAGATAGTGACGGACGGAACTTTGTTTGACGACGAAGGCGTTAACCCTAAATGGACCTGGGAAGATATCGGAAATTATTATGCGGCGGGCGCTTATGGAATTTCGTATATGGATAATACATTTAAATTGGTTTTGAAGTCGGGGTCAGTTGGTACGATACCTGAAATTTTGAGAACCGAGCCTGAGTTACCAACATTGTTGTTCGATAACCACTTAAAATCAACCGAAATAGATTCGGATAGTGCTTACTTCTATGGTGCACCAATGTCCAATCATCGAATTATCCGTGGAGAAATTCCGGCAAACAGGGTAGAATTTGTTATCAAAGGTGACATCCCCAATCCGAGTATTTTGTTGGCGGAGCATTTTCAGGAAAAGCTTAAACAAAATGGTATTTCTGTCAGTGAATTGCCTTCTGATATTGTAAAAAAGGTCACCGAGCGTAAGGTAATACATGTCCATAATTCACCTCCCCTGAGCGAAATTATTGCAGAAACGAATATCCATAGTAATAATGGTTATGCCGAGGAGATATTCCGGTATCTGGCATTGAAAAGCAACAAAGTGGCAACTTCAAACGGCGCAATCAGGGAGATAAGAACATATTGGAAAGAGAATGGATTGAATGTAAACCAGCTATTTATGTATGATGGTTGCGGCTTGTCGCCCTTGGATGCTGTTTCTTCGAATTTCTTTGTGGAACTGTTAACCTACATGAACACAAAGAGTCCGAATAAGGATGCTTTCTTTAATTCACTGCCGGTGGCGGGGAAAAGTGGTACGTTGAAAAATTTTCTTGTCAAAACCTCACTGCAGGGTAAGGTACATGCTAAAAGCGGCACCATAGGTGGAGTGAAATGTTATGCAGGTTATCTTGAAAACAATAAGAAAACGTACGTTTTCTCTATGCTTGTAAACCATTTCAATGGAACTTCGAAAGGAGTAACCCGAAAAATGGAAGAGTTTCTTTTAGAGGTGTCGGCGAACAATAAGTAAACATCTAACAAGTGTACGATTTTAAGTTGTACTAATCTGCGCAAAGCCAAATGGGAAATACTTTTTACACTAAACAGACACATTCTACTAATGTGTTGCTTTGGGAAATGATTCGTGAAAAATCGCTGCCGGAGGGCTTTGTTGTTCAAACGGATTTCCAGACGGCCGGTAAAGGGCAGATTGGTAATTCGTGGGAGTCGGAGGCCGGCAGGAATTTGCTTTTTAGCATGGTTCTCTATCCTCAACGAGTGACTGTTGATAATCAGTTCCTGCTTTCGCAATTGGTGAGTCTGGGAATTAAAAAAGCACTGGACGAATACACAGATGGTATTACAGTCAAATGGCCGAATGATATTTACTGGAATGATAAAAAGCTGGTGGGAATTCTGATTGAAAACTCGCTTCAGGGAACAAAAATAAAATCGTCGGTAATTGGTATTGGATTGAATGTAAATCAGAAAGTGTTTGTCAGCAACGCTCCCAATCCTGTTTCTCTGCTACAGATAACAGGAAGGCGTCAGAACCGAAAGTTACTTCTCACCAAAATATGTCAAAATATTCAGAAGTTGTACACAGAATTGAGTGTAACAAAAATTCGTGCCGAATACGCTGAAGCTCTGTATCGCAAAGAAGGTTTTTATGCTTATCGTGCCAATGATGAAACTTTTCAGGCAAAGATAATATCCGTACACCCCGATGGACAGCTTGAGCTTGAAACCAAAGCAGGAGAAAGAAAAGGATTTTATTTTAAGGAAGTTAGCTTTGTTTTATCGCCTGTAGTTGAATAGTTATATCATTACCAGTCATGCCGCAAAGTAATTATCTACCAAAGATTACCGTCGACAAATAATAATTTCTTATTCCACTTCCTCGTAATCAACATACTCACCCTCATTTTTATCAAATATCTTCGATTTGGCTGATGGTTGTTCGTAGCTTTCAGATTCGGACTTTTGTGATTGATTAGAACGTCTTCCAAAGCTGAAAATGGAGCGTATAAATCCCAGAACGGTTGAAATAATTATTAAACCGATAACTAAAATAAAAACGACAATAAATAAGAGAAAACCTAACATGGCAGTAAAAAATTAAAATACATCTTTTGCTACTCGTTTCACGCTTTGAGTAGCCATCATGCTGTAAAAATGAATACTTGGCACACCATATGAAATCAGATCGCGGGCTTGTTTGGTACACCATTCTACTCCGACCTCTACTGCTTCCGCATCTGTCTTGCATTTGAGCAATTCAGCCGAAAATTCTTCAGGCAAATCGAGATGAAAAATCTTAGGCAGAGCTGTTAGTTGATTCATTAGTGTAATGGGCTTAATACCCGGTATGATAGGTACATTAATTCCATTAGCCTTGCATTTCTCAACAAAATCATAATACCTTTGATTGTCGAAAAACATTTGAGTTACCAGATATTCAGCACCGGCATCCACTTTTTGTTTCGCATAAAACAAGTCTGAATCAAGATTTGGTGCTTCTTCGTGTTTCTCCGGATAGCAAGCCATTCCATACGAAAAACGCGCAATTGGTGACTTCATTTTCGAATTATCTAAAAACAAGCCCTGATTAAAATTGTTCACCTGAGTTTGTAGTTCGGTGGCATTTTTATGACCTGTAGGCGAAAAACTTCTCTCGTGTTTGGCTTTGTCGCCACGGAGCAAAAGTAAATCGGTAATTCCGAGAAATTGCAAATCAATGAGTGCATATTCGGTTTCTTCGCGGGTAAATCCACTGCAAATAATGTGTGGAACCACGGCAATTTTATATTTGTTCTGTATAGCTGCAGCAATTGCCACTGTTCCCGGACGATGACGTTCGGCAACCTGCTCAAAAAGTCCCTGAGCATTTTCTTTGAACACCAACTCGCTGCGGTGTGTAGTGATATTGATATATTTAGGATCGAATTCGCGCAAAGTATCAATGGTTCTATACACTGTTTCAATGCCATTCCCTTTTAATGGAGGCAATAACTCGAACGAGAAAGCCGTTGTTTTAGCGCTTTTAATCTTTTCTACAACACTCATGTGCAATTAAAATTGACAGTTGACAGTTGACAATTTACGTGTCAAGTGAAAACTTATAGTTATATTTATAAATTTGACTGCAAAAGTACAAAATTTTTCTCAAAATGATAGTCGGGGAGATGTAATTGTTAACTCCAACCATGTAAAATGTTCGAAGTTTTAATAGAGTTTTTGATATCTCAATTTTCAAGTTGAAGTCTGTTCGGCGTTTAATTGTATACCACTCCAGTTAGTTTTTCTGACATTTCCCATAATTTTCTTGCGCTTTCTTTATCGTGCGAAGCAGCATTTGATTGGACGATAACCGGATAACCGTTCATCTCTCGTTTGCCATCAGGTCCGAAAAAGTCGCTTCCTCTAGCCTCAGGATCAACTGCCGCCCGTAGCTCAGGGAGAACACCCATGGAAGCTGGTTGGGTGAAACGCAAAAATAATGGACGAAATAACTTCATGAACCATTTTGGAGCGGCATGTACAAATAAATTCGTGTCGGAAACGCCGGGATGAGCAACTACAGCCATGCAATCGATTTTGTTTGTTTCAAAAAATCGTTGCAATTCATAAGTGAAAAGTAAATTAGAGAGCTTTGAACGCCCGTAAGCTTTCAGAGGTGAATAATCGTTACCTCCTTCGTAAAGTAAATTGTTGAAATCCATTTTACCTTGTTTGTGTGCCAAGCTACTTACATTGATGACTCTTGATTTCGGAGTTTTTTTGAGAAAATCCAATAGCAAACCCGTCAGAGCAAAATGTCCCAAATGATTTGTTCCAAGTTGATTCTCAAATCCATCCCGGGTTAATCCATAAGGTACCATCATGATACCGGCATTATTGAGTAAGATGTCTAAACGAATATGATCCTTTTTAAATTTTACTGCAAAATTATGTATTGATATCAGACTGGATAAATCAAGTTCCATAACGGTAATATCGGCTTGCGGAAGCAGTTTCACTATTTGTTTTCTAGCCTCATTGCCTTTTTCCATTGAGCGGCAAGCCATGATGACGTGCCCGTTTTTTGAGGCAAATGCTTTTACGGCTTCAAATCCCAGCCCGCTGTTACCACCCGTAACTATAATTGTTTTTTCGGATAAATCAGGAATGTTTGAAATTGTCCAATTTTGAGTTGTCATCTAACTTATATTTATATAATTAAAACTCTACAAAGTAAGCCACAATACCTAAAATAATCAGAACTATACCGGTAATTCTCTTAGCGTGATGTTCAAGAAAACCCAGGTTTAGTTTGTTTACGCCATTTAAGCCTAAATATACCAATGCAAACATAAAAAGCAATGTCATAATTAAGTATACGGCAGAAACCATGAAAATTCCCGCCCAACCGAAGTTTGCTGCCTGAAAATAATAAGCTTCTATTTCTACACAGGGTGTCAGAAACATAGCGATGCTCAGGGAAGTGATAATGGCTGTTTTCGATTTCCGGGTTTTTAGTTTCTCATCGTCCAAATCAAAATGATGGTGATGATGCACTGAACGAAAATCGAGGATTAAATATACAACTCCGATAACGAGTAAGATGGTTGGCGCAACAATGCTGGTTATGGAACTGTATTTTTCGAATAATTTTATTCCAACAAATCCGACAATAATTCCAATGGCTATGGTGCTTATCATGTGCGAGAGCCCGGTAACCAGAGTTGTATAAATAGCCTCTCTGTTAGTCCATTTTTCTGTTTTCGAAATAGCAATAATTGGGATCCAATGGTGAGGAATCAGTGCGTGAATCAGGCTAAGCAGTAAACTTCCAAGAAATATTTGCCACATTATTAATGTTGTTTTATTGTTGAAAAATACATCTCCGAAATAACTCACTATGCCCTTTAGCCAATTACAACGGATGATTAATTGAGACTCTGTAATAACACAGTTGATTGACTTTTGTTTCAGTTTCAATTCAGAAATCCTAAAATTCCTGTACTTTTGTAGAAACCGTAAGAGTTTTATTCACTAAGTCAGTATGCTCCCAAAGAAGCAATTTTGTTTGACGACCTTGGGTTAGTTGTGCTTCATATCCGAGCAACAAAGCCGGATAAAAAACACATCCGGCTATTACGTCGAACACCGGAATTGACGAACACTGTTGAGCTATTTCAGCAAGTTTCCGATTAATTTCTTTCAGCGTTAAGCCTCCAAAGTCGAGAATTATTGGGTTTGCATGATTAATAATTTTATCCGAAAAGTTATCTTCAGAAGCATCAATATAGCAATAATCTGCGGTCAGTTCGGCTATTTCTTCCCTCGCCACATACTGTTTCAGCGAGACTATCTCGGACGAGATGATGCCATCATAGAACAATGTATGAGATGATTCTACGTGCGACTCATCCAAGCTGAAGATACGGCTTACAACATCACGTTCATCTTTTTCTACAGCTGTTCTTCTTAGTATGTTGCCTGGTGAACAAAAAGTCAGCTGGCTACCAATGCAGATCATAATTACTGAGGTAATATCTTGTGATTGGGTCGAATGACTCTGTGTCCAGGCAAAGGTTGAGCAGGATTACCATTCACTTCATAATTTTTAGGATCCGCTTTTTCAACCATTCTCCGCAGACTGTCCTGCATAACATAATCAAACTGACGGATCAGACTTATACTATCCACAAAAGCATTCAATTTTCCTTTGTAAGCAGTGCTACTCAACAATTCACCCGAAACGGATTTGATTTTGTATTTTCTTATCGCCGGAAAACGGAAGGTATAGCGACGAAGAATGCTATCGTGATAAGCCATTTTAGAAACGCTGTCTGTTTTACCATTCCAATAGTTTATCCGTAAAACAATCCGTTGTCTCACACTCGAATCTTCCGGTGCAATACGTTGCAGAAATCTCAACACGTACACGTCTTTATACATAAATCCCTGAGTGGGAATCAAAAAAGCCAAACGCGTTCTAGCAGAATCTTTTGTGAGTACGTATTTTATACGTTGATTCCACACATTGTTTTTGATAATTCTATACGACATCGTATCGACTGGATGATACTTGCCGTTTTTTATTTCTTTTTGGTAGTCTGTCAGATCTTCAACTACATCGGCGTATACCAGTGTAAAATTTTTCGGGTGTTTGGTATACCATACCAGCGATGAATCAAACTCGGCCTGAGTAATACCGTATTTCTTGAGAATATATTTGTAATAAGGGGCTTTATTGGAATACAAACCATAACCCAGCCCTTTTTCCGCCAAAACTGCTTCTGCTTTGTGCATGTCCACTAACACCTTGGTCATATCAGACTTATTCAACACACCTTTTGGTCGGCCTTCGCAAGCTGATAAAAGTAATATGAATCCAAGAAACAAGACTACACGCGTGTAAAATCTATTCGATTGGTTCAACATTCTTATCTTTTTTTGATTCAAGACTTTCATTGAGTTCTTTGCGATAAAACAACAAAATGACAACTACAGCAACACTGATAGCCGAATCGGCAATATTAAATATTGGACTGAAAAAGAGGGTTTGACCTGCCGCGTTGCGAATCAACGGAAAATAAAGCATATCCACTACTTTGCCATAAAATAGTGGAGCATATCCACCTCCAGCAGGCAAAAACGAAGCTACGCTTGCAAAGCTGCTTTCGCTAAAAAGAACCCCATAAAACAAGCAATCGATAATGTTACCGGCAGCTCCGGCCAACACCAGCGAAATAGTAAGGACAAAGCCTGTTTTGAATTTCTTCCTGATCAGATTGCGAATATAGAAAGCCAACAACACAACTGCAACTATACGGAAAAGCGTTAGAAACAGTTTGCTGATAATTTCCATTCCAAATGCCATTCCGTTATTTTCGATGAAATAAATCTGGAACCAGCTGAAAATGTCAACATGGTCTCCAATGGTGAAGTGCAATTTGACATAGATTTTAGCCGCCTGATCTATAAACAAAACCAGAAATATCAGTAAAATTGACTTTTTAGTGATTGACATTGAGAGATATCATTTTTAATTAATATTCAATCCGGGATAATCTATGAAAGTACACCTGACGGCAACATTCCCGGGTTTAAAAAACACAAATTCGACAACAGGCAATTGCCCCGTTGCCGAATTTCGTTATGTTTCAACTTCTTATTTTTTATCGTTCTTAGCTTCGATGCTCAGCGTAGCATGAGGCACGGCACGCAGGCGTTCTTTTGGAATCAATTTTCCCGTTTCCCGACAAATTCCGTAAGTCTTATTTTCGATACGAATTAAAGCCGATTGTAAATGTTGTATAAACTTCATTTGACGTTGAGCCAATCGTCCTGATTCTTCTTTCGATAGCGTAGCGGCACCTTCTTCCAGTACTTTAAAAGTGGGAGAAGTATCCATTACATCGTTCCCATCCAAATTGGTAATGCCATTGCGCAATGCTTCATATTCCAGTTGCGCTTTTTCAAGCTTTCCGGTGATCAACGTCCGAAATTCTTCCAATTCAGCATCTGTGTATCTAGTCTTCTCAGCCATATTCATAAATTTAAAAAAAGGTTTTGAAATTCTCTTTGTAAAAGACAGTTAGACCGCTTTTTTAATTGCCTGCGAAAATAGGAAATAAGTTTCAGTTTGCCAATTATTTTTGTATTTAATTTTAGCTAAACGCAATATATATTTATCATAACACTTATAAACGATTTTCAGGAAGATACACACGCAAAAAAGTCCGTTTTAGCCAAAGAGGCTATTTTACACTTTTTTCACCGCCACTTTCACCACATATTCATCAAACTCCAGCTCGGTGGCTTCGTTCAAATTCAGCACCAATTCTACCGAATTTGCCAGTGTTTGCGAAGCGATATAACCCGCATATTCATTCACAGCATCGTTTATCTCGTCGCGTCCTTCTATTTCGATGGAGATTTTGTCCACTATTTCGTAGCCATTCGACTTACGGATATTCTGAATACGATTTACCAACTCACGGGCAATTCCTTCGCGAATTAAAGCATCAGTTACTGTTATGTCAAGCGCCACGGTGAGTTTGCCTTCATTGGCAACCAACCAGCCCGGCATATCTTCGGTAATAATTTCTACATCTTCGGTGGTTAGTTCCACATTGCCTGTTGGTAATGCGAGTACAAATACTCCGTTACGCTCAATTTCAGCTATTTCATGATTGCCAAATGAGGTCATTGCCTGAGCAATTTCTTTCATTTGTTTACCGTATTTCTTACCAAGTGTTTTGAAGTTTGGTTTGATTTTCTTTACCAGATTTTCCATGTCGTTGTCGGCAGGAATTAC
>Ga0302285_10001491_pt1 | contig 12996 bp, 7 predicted proteins | sample III_Fen_E2_2_FD_200455 | JGI IMG/M metagenome (GOLD analysis project Ga0302285, IMG submission 200455) | Peat permafrost microbial communities from Stordalen Mire near Abisko, Sweden - III_Fen_E2_2 | ecosystem: Environmental > Terrestrial > Soil > Wetlands > Permafrost | place: Sweden: Abisko...
GATCATTGGTCCCGCACATCCGGCAACAGGGGGTCAGAAAATATTGATTCCTATTTACAATCCCAATAATATGAAGCGATTGCTTGACCTGGCAATCGCAATTAAAAACCCTAAAAACCGGTTTCCAATCGTAAGTATGACCGTTGTGGCTGACAATGATGCAGCTCAGCAAAAATTGATCGAAGCGAAGCGAACCCTCGAAAAAGGAATTCTGCATGCAGCAGCAGTTGACCAGGATGTGGAAATTATCACCACGATCAGCCAAAACGTGCCAAGTGGAATCAAGCGAGTTGCAACCGAGATATTTGCCACAGAAATTATTATTGGTTTTGCCTTGAAACACCAGTTTACGGATCTCCTTTTTGGCAGCATCATAAAGTATATAGTAGAGAATACCAATCAGGCAGTCTGGGTATGCAGCATTTCGCCCCACCTTAGTCAGCGTCAAAAGATTGTGGTCGTTTGCCCCCGTTATGCCGACCGCGAATATGGTTTCAATCTTTGGTTGAGTCGGGTGTTCAGGCTTGCGGATTCGCTGAAAGTTTCCTGCGATTTTCTATCTACGGCCCAAACTTACAGACATGTGCAAGAGTATATTGATTCCAATAATATTGCACTATCCACAAAGCACATTGAGTTTACTGACTGGAACGAATTTCTTGCAATTTCAGCTTTTATCCAGCCGACAGATTTGGTTATTATCGCACTTCCACGCAACGGCGCTGTTTCGTATAAACTTAACCAGGAAGGTATTCCACGATTGATGGCCAAAAACTTCGAAAACTATGATTTCATCCTGATTTACCCGAATGAGAATGACGAAAATCCGGAAATGATGTTTACCGACGATTTCGATAAAAGCCTGATAGAAGAGGGATTGAATCATCTTTCGAAAAAAGCCAGATCGTGGTCGGATGTTTTCAGAAAGAAGTAGAAAGAGACGGAAGTAAAGAATTCAATTACGGTGAGCCCAATCCCTGCTTTCTGCCTATTAACAAGATAACATTAACTTTAGCTGCTCCGAACCTTATAAAACCTGATTCTTTGGCCTGCAAGCCTACCTTTGCCAATTCAATTTAAAAGGTATGTGGGCACTGCTTGCCGTTGCTTCGGCTGTTTTTCTTGGAACTTATGATGTTTTTAAAAAGCTTTCGCTCAACAGTAATGCCGTTCTGCCAGTACTTTTTCTCGCAACACTTACTTCCGCTACCATCTTTCTTCCCATCCTCCTAATCTCAACTTTCTATCCTGACGCATTAAGCAATAGCATATTGTTTATACCACCAGCCCCACTTGCTCAACACGGATATTTCTTTCTGAAATCAGTCATCGTTACAAGCTCGTGGATTTTCACGTTCTTTGCAGTTAAACACCTGCCATTGACCATTGTCTCTCCAATCAGGGCGACGGGTCCTATTTGGACGCTGTTTGGAGCAATTCTGATCTTTTCGGAGCATCTTACAATTATTCAATGGATTGGAACGGCAGTCACCTTGCTCTTTTTTTACTTTTTCTCATTGGCTGGCAAATCCGAAGGGATTCACTTCTCTACCAACAAATGGATCGTATTTATAATTGCAGGTACTTTGCTGGGGTCAGTCAGTGGACTGTACGACAAATTTCTGATTCACAATTTCGACCGGATGGCGGTACAAGCATGGTCCGGGATCTACCAGGTTGGACTTCTTTTGCCTGTTATACTTTTCCTCTGGTATCCTAAACGACACGAAAATACGCCGTTTCAATGGCGCTGGTCAATTCCAATGATCGGACTCTTTCTTGTGATTGCTGACTTCTTATACTTTTATGCGATCTCTTTAGACGGATCGCTCATTTCTGTCATATCAGCGTTGCGCCGCAGTGGTGTGATCATTTCATTTATTTTGGGCGGTATACTTTTCCACGAAAAGAACATACGACAAAAAGGATGGCTTCTGATTGGAATTCTTGCAGGCGTAATGATCTTGTTATTTGGTTCGTAGAGACACAATTAATCGCGTCTCCAAAAATATATTACGGTTTGATTACTTTCATCAGTGCACCTGGAATTTGCAGGAGATCGTAATCATGGTCATATATCAGGTATTTATTAATCCAAACCGTTACAAACTTTTCCTTGTATTCGCGTAAACCTTTGTATTGCGAAAAACCTTTAATCTTTTCGTAAGCAAACTTCATGGATTTCTCCTTGAAGGTATGCGGATCATCAATACCCGACATTGGTGCAAAGCCCATATTTGCAAATGAATAGCCTTCAGATTTAAGATAAAGGAATAATTCCACGATCAGGAAATCCATCACACCATTTGGGGCATCGGTTGTTTTTCGAATCAGATCATAAGTTCCTTCTCCGGGAGCAAAATCGGGAATAATATTTAGAAAAGCAACAATCTTTTCTTCCGAATTTTCAACAGTAATAAGAGTTTGTTGTTTCAAATCTTCCCAAACAAACATTCCCTGTGAGAAAATAATCTCACTCCTGCCTGTCTCCTCCAACCACTCGTCAGAAACCGCTTTGATTTTCTGAAGTAACCCGTCTTTGATAGGCGCGGTGTGAATGTTTGTTTTATAGCCACGGTCCTTCACTTTTGATAACGCATTACGGATCGATTTTTTCGAACCACCTTCAAGTGAAAAAGATTTCAAGTCAACCAACCCTTCCTGTCCTAAAAATAACTCTTTCTTTTTCAAGATTTTATAGCTTTCAAGATCGCTTTCCGGAACCCGATAGTAGAGACTCTTTAGACCTACCTCAAAGCAAAACGTGTCAAACTGACTAATCGCTTGTTCCATCTGTTCCGGATTCTCAGCAACAGGACTCTCTAACACAACAGCAAAATTCCCGGCAGGCCGGTAGGAAACAAACGCATTCAACCCTTCCGGCTCAAAAATCATTTTATCCTGATAAGTCTTAAAATAATCAAGCGCCGATTTTCCATATTGAATCACCAATTTTAGTGGTCGTTCCAACTCAAGAGCCGTAGGAACACTCTTTAAAAAATAGGGACGAATAAGGGTATATATTAAAAAACCAAAAGTTAAAAACCCGCTTATTTGGATTGACAATATAAACTTTCGGGCAAAATTGTCGACAGGTACCAAATCGCTGCTTCCAATTAAAAAATAGTTTTCAACGGCATAATGTATTGATTGTATGAAGCTAAAATCAATATTAAAATGCTTTTTATCAAGATAATAAAATCCAATCACACAATAAACCAATACTGCCATCATGCTCAAAATAGCTGTTTGTATTCCAACAGAACGCAATCGGGGATTATTTTTCACATAGTAGTCCTTCTTTGTGAATATCAAAACGACCATCACAAGAACAGCTGCGATTGCTTCCTCATAGTCAACAGCTTTGGTAAGATTACCGATCATCGATACAAATGAGAGGAAAAAAGCGAACCACCAGGCAATCTTCAATCCTTTGAGCATAAAGGATGCTGTAACCAATAAAAACAGCCCAAGAACCAAAACAAAATAATTAGAAACAATGATCGCGTCCATCGGTAAAAAATCCCTTAGCCAGTGAACACGTTCCGTGATTGCGGGTGTTAGTACCGATATGATATTAATTATTCCTAATGACAGTAGCAATAATGCAGGAATAACTCTCATCAATAACTTATTGATTTTTAGCAAAAAACTAAATATGCCCGCAATCAACGGCAGCCAGAATTCGAAGAACCTGTATAGTAGGGTTATTGCTAACGCTTCAATATCTGAGTAGCCCAAACGGACAAGAATTAAAGTCATTGATACCTCAATTGCACCAAGGCCTCGTAACATCGGAGACACAATCAGGAAAATAACTGAAATTATATATCCCAGAAATGCGGCAAAAAGCGAAGGAGTGTATCCCAGTGCGACCATCGCCACATAGAGATGTGCAATGCCTGCAAACTCAATAAGAACAGAATAAAACAATGTTATAAAGAACTGTTTTTTACTGATCCTGTTGTTTTGGATATCGATTGAAAAGACTTCAAAAAATGAAAATGTTTTGACAAGCCAACGGTAAAAGACCCCTTTTTTTACGATCGATCTGTAGATCAAATAGATTACGAGTATGAGTAATAACATTGAAATAAAAGCAATCCACTCACCTGATCCAATCCCTCCAACTAATAACGAATATATAAAAATTGGAACTGCCACAACGATCACGGATAATATTCCCACAAAGCCATAAACTGCAGAAGCAAAATGAATTTGAGATTTTGTAATGCCCTTCTTTTCGATCTCGCCCGTAAAAAATGCAAGTGATGAAATTCCCCCAGCTGGCAAGAAGATACTGATCAAATTTCGTTTCAAAAATAAAACGATGGCTGTTATTAGTGAGATTCGATGCCGGATGGAGGCAAATGATGCAACATACATTAATCCTTGCAACGAAATGTACACAACCGTCAAAAGTATACCTGCAAGAACATACGTCCAATCAGCATCTAACAGCACGCGTTTTACATCTGCAAGTTGCGTATGCTCGTGATTAATAAACCAAATGCCGAGACCTATGAAAAAGATCGTGAAAATAGCCTGAGCCAGCAATTTACTGTTTTCACGAAAAAAAGGAAGGCTCCGTTCTTTAATAAATTGTCCTATTACAATGAAAGGTCTATTTGCTTTAGTCAAAAACATATCAGTATCAGATGAGCATAAAAATAAAGCCACAATAATCTAAAATACAAATTGTTACAGCTTTATAATATATTTGAATTGAAGAGGGGGAAAAGTCGTCCCCGACTAATTAGCTACTTTACAGAAAACTTATAGGTGCACACTGAATTATAAACTTCACCCGGACGTAGAACAACTGTAGGAAATTCCGGTTGATTAGGTGAATCAGGAAAATGCTGAGTTTCAAGACATAGCGCAGATCTAAAATTATAAGGTTTATTCTGCTTTCCTATCTCTTTGCCTTTCAAAAAATTACCGGTATAAAATTGAACTCCGGGCTCGTTTGTGAAAACTTCCATAAATCGGCCGCTTTGGGGATCATAGACAGACGCAGCAAGTGTTACCACTTTTCCATCGGTTTTATTCAATACAAAATTATGATCGTATCCTAAACCAAATGCCAGTTGTTCATTTTTCTCATTGATTCTTGATCCAACAGTTGCAGGTGTTGTGAAATCAAAAGGTGTACCAATTACAGACTCAATTTTTCCGGTTGGAATAAGTGTAGAATCCACAGGAGTATATTTGTCTGCATTTAAAAATACTTCAAGATCAAGTATGTCGCCATTTCCGGCACCATGAAGATTAAAATAGGAATGATTTGTAAGATTCAGAACAGTTGGCTTGCTGGTTTCGGCACGATAAGTGATCGCAACTTCATTTGCATCCGTAAGCTTATAATTAACTGTCACCTTCAATTCGCCGGGATAACCTTCCTCCATATCGGGGGAAACCAAAGTAAGCTCCAACTCATTTTGACCTTTTGGAACAGCATTCCAAACTTTGGCAGAAAATCCTTTAACACCACCATGCAAGCTATTTGGTACATTATTAATTGCCAGCTTGTATTTGACACTATCAATTGCAAACGAACCTTTCGCAATGCGATTCCCATAACGTCCAATTGAAGCACCAAAATATTGCTCATTTGCGTTAAGATAACCATCAATGCTCTCATATCCTAAAACTACATCCTCCATTTTTCCACTTTTGTCGGGAACCATCAGCGAAACAATACGGCCACCATAGTTGGTTATATTCATTTCCAAACCGCTCTTATTCTTAAGCGTATAAAGGTCAACCTGTTTTCCGTCAACCAATTTATGAAAAGCTTCAGGTTTAATTGCAGGTTTTGAAATCTTTTGATTACAGGAAGCAAATGCGAAAACCGCAAGCAAAGCAAATATTAATACTTTCATAGTGATGGAATTATTTTTTTAAATACATTTAGTTACAAATCTAATCATTAAATTTTATTGATCAAGGTCTTCCAATAATTTCCGAATATTATCTACTTTGCACCAAATCCGCCTAATTTATTAAGCTACTAGTAATAACCAAATAAAATTCAATTTTCGATAACTCATAATTAAATCATTATTGAAGAAAAAAACATGAAATCATACAGAAATTTTATTGAAAAGTCCGCAGCATCCACTGCTTTGCTGACGATTCCCAGTATTTTTTCCGGCATATGCTTTTGGTGAAAATGACAGGATTAAAGTCACCATTCCTGGCTTAAGTGGCCGTGGAAAAAATCATATTGAAGAATTTATGGCACAAAAAAATGTGCAAATAACAACTTTGTCGATCCCGACCTCATTGTTGTGGGTGACCGCGCAAAAGAGTTCGAAAAAAAATACGGAGAGAAGGTGAATATTGTGTAGGGTATTGACCGTTAATCCGGAATCTGAGTCATTTGTAAATGGCATGGAAGCCGACAGGTTGTTGAGTCGCTATTACCGTGCACCACACATTGCACCAGCGAAGTTTTAACACATTAAACTAAAAATCCCGAAGGTACCGCAAATACACTCCTTTTTTTGTACTTTCAGACTCAATAAAAGATATGTATTAATATCTTTTATCTTTTTATTGATGAGGACATTATAAATTTCATGATAGGAACCGGACTGAAAAAAATACCAAAATGAACAACGATATTACCCCTTCGGCCGATGACCGGATTCAGGAACTCGAAAAGCAGCTATCTGAACTGCGTGAAAAGAATTTTTTTCTGGAAACTGAAAATAAAACTGTAAAAGAAGAAAAAGAAAAATACCAGCTCATCTGCGATTTTGCACAGGATTGGGAATTATGGATTAATCCCAAAGGTGATCTTAAATGGATTTCACCATCCTGCAATGATTTAACAGGTTATACGGTCAATGAATTTTTTAATGATCCTAAACTTTTCTATAAAATCATCTATCCCGATGACGAGATCCCTTTCAGGCAATACTTGCACGACTCGATCAGCTTTATGCAAATTGGCCAATCAATCGAATTCAGGCTTCTTACACGTACAAAACAATTGCGTTGGTGCGAACTGAATAGTAAAGCCGTTTTTGACAGAATGGGTAGTTATCTGGGGCAGCGTGGATCGATTCGTGATATAACCCGGCTTAAATCTGCACTTGGTCAAATCAGGCAAATGTCAGATAATCAAGTTTGGGAAATGAAATCGAACCAAAAATACAGGGACGAGATTGCAGGTAAGGACCGGGAACTGGTCTCCTCGCTGATTGAAATCGCTCAAAAAAATGAAATGGTTCTCTATCTTCGTAAGAATTTGTCAGTTATCCGGAATACACTCCCGCAACCAACCCAGAAAAAAGTAACTGATATGTTGATGAAAATTGATGAACATCAACGCCGACAAGTATTTAATTGGGAAGATTTTAAATTTCATTTCGAAAAAGTTCATCAGGGCTTTTTTGCACGCCTTCAGGGAAAATACCCGGGATTAACTCAAAAAGATCAAAGACTTTGCGCTTACATCCACCTCGGTTTATCAACTAAAGATATTGCAGGATTAATCAATATCACACCTGAAAGCGCTGAGATCGGCAGAATCAGGCTACGAAAAAAACTTGATTTAAGCCGCTCAAACAATCTTTTTACTTTTCTTCAGGAGATTTAAAGTAAGGGTAATCAAAAATTAGTTTATAATTTTGTTAGGTTATATATAATTATTAAACAAATACTTATATTTATATTATATGATATAAAAAATAATGTTAGGTTGATATCGCCATTATTTTTCGTATAACGAATCCTTTTAAGCTTCCTTTGCGTAGATATTAAAAAATATTATCGCTATGGGGCTGCTAAAATATCGAAAGCTAACAAATGAAGAGATTGGACAGTTAATCATGCAGGGTTGCTTCTGCGAGGACTGGAACCTAATAGAAGTTGTCGGAGATTTCTTACCTGACAATATAAGAAATACCAAATTTTCCGGGTCTAACAGGCTTGGACGTTTTGACGAAGAAATCACCCTTTTTGGAGGTGTGCGTATGAAGACCGGCATTATCAATGCACACATCCACAATTGCACCATCGAAAACAATGCACTGATTAGTAGTGTAAAAAGTTACATAGCCAACTATAGAATAGGTGAAAGGGTTGTTATTCACAACCTGAATCAACTTGCAGTCGAAAACAAAAGTTCATTTGGTAACGGAATCCGCATAAAAGTAATCAATGAGTTAGGTGGACGCGAAATTCCAATTTACGATCATCTTTCAAGCCATGTCGCTTATATATTGGCCATGTATCGTCACCGTACGAAGGCAATTGCGATCATCGAAAAGCTCGTCGACAATTATGTCAGCTATATTTCCGATACTATTGGAGAGGTAAGTACCGGGGCGCATATTATCAATTGCGGCATTATGCGTAATGTCAAAATTGGTCCATTTGCCTCACTCGAAGGGGTTTCAAAACTTGTAAACGGCACAGTCAACAGCTCAGTTGCTGATCCTGTAGAGTTAGGTCAAGGGGTAATTCTCGAAAATTTTATAGTTTGCTCCGGGACACGAATCACCGATTCCACCCTGATTTCAAACTGTTTTGTGGGACAAGGTTGTATCCTCGACAAACATTATTCAGCCGTTGAATCGGTATTCTTTGCCAACTGTCAGGGTTTGCACGGAGAAGCTTGCTCTATCTTTGCAGGACCTTACACCGTTTCTCATCACAAATCGACATTGTTAATTTCAGGGCTTTTTTCTTTTATGAATGCAGGAAGCGGATCAAATCAAAGCAATCATTTATATAAACTTGGACCTATTCATCAGGGTGTTGTTGAGAGGGGCGCAAAAACAACGAGCGATTCTTATATTTTATGGCCATCCAGAATCGGCGCGTTTTCGCTTGTGATGGGACGTCATTACCGCCATTCGGACACAACAGATTTCCCCTTCTCTTACCTGATCGAAGAGAAAGACGAAAGTCGCCTGGTACCCGGAATCAATCTGCAAAGTATAGGTACCATTCGCGACTCGCAAAAATGGCCAAAACGTGACCGGCGAAAAGATCCTAATTTGCTCGATTTAATCAACTTCAATTTACTAAGCCCCTACACAATTCAGAAAATGATCAAAGGAAGGGCAATATTACTTGAACTGTTGAATGCCTCAGGCGAAACTGCTCCTTTTTACACCTACCATGGCATGATTATAAAGAATAGTGGTCTGATCAGAGGGATTTCACTTTATGAAAAAGCCATTTGGAAATTTCTTGGCAACTCAATGATAACAAGATTGCAACGAAAGCCCAATAATACGATTGAAGATGTTCATGATGCCTTGCGCAAAGACACACCGCTTGGTAGTGGTTGCCGGTGGCTTGATCTGACCGGGATGATTTGTCCTTCAGAAGCCATCAACCATTTGCTTGATGCCATCGAAAATGGCGGCGTTCACTCGCTTGAGGAAATCAATGCCTCCATAAGGTCCATTCACGAGAACTACTATACTTACGAATGGTCGTGGGCTTGCGATGTGATCGAGGAGTTTTACGGAACTTCAGTAAAGGATTTTACCCCAAAAGATGTTATCGCAATCACCCAGAAATGGATGAAAGCCGTGCTCGATATTGATCATATGCTTTATGACGATGCAAGAAAAGAATTTTCGCTTATCAAACAGACCGGTTTCGGGGTTGATGGTGACAGATCCGTTCAGCAGCTTGATTTCGATAATGTAAGGGGCGAATTTGAGACACATGCCGAGGTGAGTTCTATCAGAGATCATATGGCTAAAAAAGAAGCACTTGGAAAAGATGTCATTTCAAAAATGGAAAAATTATTAATATTCGAAACAATAAAAAATTAAGAATATATGTGTGGAATAATAGGATATATCGGGGATAAGAATGTCTATCCCATATTAATTCAAGGCCTTCAGCGACTCGAATACAGAGGTTATGATTCAGCAGGTGTGGCAATTTACAACGGTTCACTCACTGTACATAAATGCAAAGGAAGAGTTGCTGATCTTGAACGACATATAGCAAACAAAGATATCTCCGGATCGATTGGAATCGGACACACACGTTGGGCGACCCATGGTGAGCCAAATGATGTGAATGCCCATCCGCACACATCTATGAATGGCAATTTTGTGCTGGTTCACAATGGCATCATCGAAAACTATGCAGAATTAAAAGCCGATCTGAAAAAAAATGGAATTACATTTCAGTCAGAAACTGATACCGAAGTTTTGGTCAACCTGATTGAATATTTTTATCAAAAAGGGGAAGAAGTAAATGCAGAAATTGCGGTGCGTTTTGCCCTTTCGAAAGTTGTGGGAGCTTATGGAATTGCAGTAATCTGCAAAAACGAGAAGGACCAGATCATTGTTGCCCGGAAAGGAAGTCCTTTAGTGATAGGAATTGGCCATGGAGAATATTTCATTGCTTCTGATGCGACTCCAATAATTGGCTACACAAACAGTGTCATTTATTTAAATGATTACGATGTGGCAATCATCACGAAAGACAGCCTGACACTGAAAACTGTTGAAAATATTCCGGTTGCTTTCAAAATCACCAAAGTTGATATGACGATCGGTGATTTGGAGAAAGGTGATTTCGAACATTTTATGCTTAAAGAAATATTTGAACAACCAAAAACAATCGCCGATACATTCCGTGGCCGAATTTCACCCGACCATACCGAAATCGTTTTGGGAGGATTAATGGACATCTTCCCTAAATTACTAAAAGCACGCCGTATTATCATTATTGGCTGCGGTACTTCGTGGCACGCTGCACTCGTAGGTGAATACCTGATCGAAGAATACGCCCGAATTCCTGTTGAAGTCGAATATGCATCTGAATTCAGGTATCGAAATCCAATCCTTACCAGCGAAGATGTGGTAATTGCGATCAGTCAAAGCGGTGAAACAGCTGATACCTTAGCGGCCTTGCGGATGGCCAAAGAAAATGGAGCTACAATTATTGGGATCTGTAACGTGGTTGGATCGAGCATTGCCAGGGAGACAGATGGTGGAGTCTATACACATGCAGGAGTTGAAATTGGGGTAGCTTCTACTAAAGCTTTTACTGCCCAGGTAACTGTAATGACGCTTTTGGCCCTCAAACTGGCAAAAGAGCGAGGAAAAATATCTACAGAAGTCTACCTGGATTTAATCCGTGAATTGACTGAAATACCGGAAAAAGTGAAGTCCATTCTCGTAAAACATCCTCACATAAAAACGGTTGCGGCGAAGTATAAAGATGCTTCAAATGCACTTTACCTGGGTCGGGGGTGTCTTTTCCCGGTTGCACTCGAAGGTGCCTTAAAATTAAAGGAGATCTCCTATATGCATGCTGAAGGTTATGCTGCCGGTGAGATGAAACACGGACCTATTGCGTTGGTCGACGATAACCTGCCAGTAGTGGTGGTGGCAGCAAAAGACAACTATTACGAAAAAATAGTGAGCAACATTCAGGAAGTGAAGGCCCGAAAAGGTAATATTATTGCTGTTGTGACGGAAGGTGATGACGGTTTGAAAGGTATGGTCAATGATTTATTCGAAATTCCTAAATCGCATCCTGCAGTTACTCCCCTGCTGGCAATCATACCGTTGCAGCTCTTTTCCTATTATATTGCTGTGATGAGGGGATGTGATGTGGATCAACCCAGAAACCTGGCCAAATCGGTTACTGTAGAATAAAAAATTAAAGGGTAAAGAAAAAGGGTTAAAGGATAAAGCAAACAACGCTTTAACCTTTAACCCTTTAATATATTATTCTTAAGCCTTACATCCTTATGATCATCTTAGGCCGTACGGGAAGTGCTTTATAAAAAATAGTTGCATCCGATTTAGGTATCACAATGCTGATCTGAGGCATTGCAGGTTGCCTGTTAAATTTAACAAGCGACTGTAACGATCTTCTGACTTCAACTTCCTGGTATTTACGACGCACCGCAGTGATGATCTTTTTTCCATCTTCGTCGGGTTTTTCGCTCTGCGAAATCACCAATCTTAAATTTCGGTCGAAATCCATCACAATGTAAACATCGCCAAGTTTAGCAGCAGCCGGCTCAACCGCCACCTTGTTTGCCTCTATTGTGTCTTTAGGAGCTATTTTTTCGACATACTCAATTTTAGGAATTGTTGCTTCCGCATGTTTTAACATGAATGGTTCTGCCATCCAATTCAATAAAGCCTCTGTATGATACATTTTTATTGAATTGCTGACAGATGATTCCAAAATTTTACTTTCATGCAACGAAACACCCTTCATTTCAAGAATTGCAGTGTTATTTACAAGATCGAGTACCAGGTACATCGAGTCTTCGTTTGCAAGTTCAAGGCGAGAATGAAGCAAAACTTCTCTCTTCCTTAATTCAAAAAGCTTAGCTTTCGCATCCTTGCTGCCAGTTGAAACAACAGTATCTGAAATTGTTTCATCCTTTGAATCATTATTGTCATCCTTGGTTTTCTTTCCCTTATTGGGCTTTTCCTTGCTGTTCTTTTCGTTGTCGTCCGAAGTCTGTACAATTGCCCTTGGAAGTGAATTCTTTGTGAATACCGGCATTAAAACAGTATTGACGAGTGCATAAATAACAAAGATGCTCAAAACACTGGTAATGATCCAGAAGGTTAATTTATTTTTCATTTTTAAGTCTTTAATAAATAAATACTTTCGAGCCTTTACTCAATGTGTGATAAATAATTTCCAGATCTTTGTCTCCAAGACGAACACAACCATGCGTTACAGGAAGTCCAAGAAAGCGCTGATAAAGCGTTCCATGAAGCATATAGCCATCTCCAATAGAAAGTGCATAATCGCCAAGCGTATTTTTTTCTATGCGCGAAGCTGATCTGGCAGAAGGTATGGGTAATCCATCTTCAAGAAATGCCCAGTCAGGTTTAATCCATGGACGATTCTCCTGTTTATTTAAAACTGCAAACATTCCCTTCGGTGTTTTAAATATGATTCGCTTTTTACCGGCAATCAAAACTTCGTTTTTGCCCGTAGAACAACCGCCGGTTCTGACAGTGTCGCCACCGG
>Ga0302285_10001496_pt1 | contig 12971 bp, 8 predicted proteins | sample III_Fen_E2_2_FD_200455 | JGI IMG/M metagenome (GOLD analysis project Ga0302285, IMG submission 200455) | Peat permafrost microbial communities from Stordalen Mire near Abisko, Sweden - III_Fen_E2_2 | ecosystem: Environmental > Terrestrial > Soil > Wetlands > Permafrost | place: Sweden: Abisko...
ATCAGTAATTAAAGTGCGATAGTATCTCTTTATTTCACAAATTTCATTCCAATCGCTTTCATTGTTTGAATGTTAATGAGATCGTTTGAAAGTTCTTTTAAGAATTCAATTTTTTATCTATGTCCTAATAACAGTGATTACCGTGCTTAAGTTAAATTTTCTTCAAACAGAAATGCGCCCGTGAGATCATTCTCTGTTCTCAATATTTCTTTTTCTTTTAACTCGAGCTCATATTTCAGCATATTCAGAATCGACTACTCAATTATTCCAATGTGATTCTTCATGAAATACAAATACTCATGCAACTTTATTGCAACTTTCGGTAAGTTTTATTCAATTTCAAGTAAATAAAAGAGATATCGCAAAGTATTAGATTCTTATTTAGCTACAGCCATCTTTTCAGCAGAAACAGCATAAATATTGCCTTCTAATTTTTCCATTAGATCTCTGATTTTCTCCTTCATTGCTTTGAATGAAGTGTTTTCTTGATTTTAGATAAATAATCCAAGATTAAAGGAGTTTGAATTCTCCCTTGAATTGAAGGAAGTAGAAGAATATTATGAATCATTTTCATCTTGTGATGATTTGTAATCCACCAAATTATGAAAATAATCTCCAAAAACATTATTCTCTCTCTTAAATACTTAATAATTCCCAATTAAATATCGCGTGTAGTAATCAATTAGAAAATCACTCTCGTGTCTTAATTCGTCGTCAACTCCAGATGCTTTTAATTAAAAAGACTAGCACAAGCTGTCAATGCTCTAGATTATTTTTCTATGAAGAGTTTCTATCATATAAATACTGAGTTTCATCGCAAAAGGTAAGATGCAGATTATAGCAAAAATAAATGTAATCTTCGAATCTGTGTTTTAATTACTCGAAGCAAAGATCGCTGAGACTATTAGACCCATATTCAATGATAAATATGTAATAGATATGATTTTATCATGAAACAAATGTCTATTTAGAAGATTCAAACCATTAGCTACAGCAATACCCATAATAAAGAATACATACGGCCTATCATTCTCTGATATCCTAATACCAATTAGTCCTGCGTCTAATACAATAACCTTAAGTATATCCCAGATACTTCCTCGTTTTGCTAGAAAATCAGTTAATATGAAATTGTAATATTTCGATGAAAGAAATGCGCATATCAGTGAGAGAGTTATTGTCAATACAATATTCACAGAGCTGAAAGCCGTGAGACTGTCAAGAGAGATAAAAAAAGAAGGAATGCTAATTATGCTGTTGTAGTTCATAATGCAGAGACTTAAGATCATCATCTTCTTTTACTTATACGGACGAATGCAATAGATGAGAAATAGTACCGCTATTATTGCATAGATTGCACAGTTAACAATAAGAAATCCTATTACCACTGGTTGAATAGCGCTATCGGAAATCATATGGAGCGATACCCATTCAAGAGAAGAATTGTTATTACTATTAGAATCATTGCTGTTTTTGGGATAGATAAAAGTTGGTATGAGGATCAGTGAGAATAGCAAAAAGTGTTCAACGATAAGGCACACAATAGCAATAAAACGAGGACGAGGTGCTCCTTTGAATAGACTCTGTAGATTGTATCCAATAAACTCTTTGACGAGAAGAAATGGGTGCATCATTCTAATTGATTTGCTTTTTCAATTATTGGGGGGTATTAACAATTACAATTAGCAGATTTTCCTTTTATTTTCACTTGCTAGTTTTTGTGAATTTATCTCTTAATTTTTTCTATTTTCTTCTGCCAAACGTTTACACAAAACAAAATTCTTTTCGAGAAAGTGAATATGCAAACGCGATTCAATCTTTCTACATCTTACTCATTCTATTTTTATATTATTTCTCACATACTTTGTAAGATAATTACATTTTTTTTCTTTTATTATTATTCTCAAAGCGTTTCTATATTTTTTTTAATTTGTAAGGGTTTTTCGATGAATCATTATTAAAAATTTCAGGTGGAGAATTACATAATTTCAACAACAAAAAAACAAAAGAACAATCACGTCAAGTGCTACTAGAAGAAAAGACAAACGATTGTATGGATTATTATTCATATTGAGAGTAAAATCCAATTCTACTATTAAGGAATGAGTTATTTTAGATTAATTCTTTGTACGTAAAAATGTTCTGTTTTAATATTTTCATAATAAGTATTCACTTTTCTTAAATTATAAATGTAAGTATCTTGCCATTTTATTGCATGTATTTTTACATAATTTAACAAATTTGATATACTGATTTGAAGATTAATTGAAATTTAACATTCAAATTAATTCTTTATCTCCAGTAAAAGGGGGATGGGGAGGGAAACAAAAAAAAACTATCTTTTATTTCTTTTTTGATTGACAACTCATCACTTTTGACTATGTGTCAGTAAACTGACTCTTTAATTTATTCACATTATTTAATAATTTAGTTCTTCTGTTGTTTTTGAAGTTCAAAAGATGTTTTTTCTTTCTCTTTTTTTGATTTGCTAGAAATCACAAAAATAACAAGAATTGTTAATTATTTTTGACTCAAAAAATGATTAGCCTAAAAAATTCACAAGAATTAACTCCTTATTTGATTGGTTTACGGATATGAAAATAGCTAAATTGCAATGATTTAAATAAACGATTGATTGAGTGTATTAAAAGATTAATTAATTTAAAAGATTCTGATTCTTAAATCTTATTTAAAGTGTACAAAATCTTTTAGGTATTTTAATAACCGAAAATTCTTTTCAACCAATGAAAACAATGGGTTTTGCATCATTATTTTTAAAAAACTTCTCCTCTTTTTTCTTAAAATTCAGAAAATAAGAAATTAAAATAGAATCTATGTGCCAAATAGGTAGCACTACAATTCCAGAGTAATGAAAAAAAATCAATTATTATAAGAGAATCATCCATATTTTAATTTGCCAGATAATATTTGAGGTTAAGAGGCGGAGAACTTAGGAAAAATTATGATACCCTATTAAGAAATTTGATAAAAATTAAGAAACAATATTTGATATTAGGATCCAAATAATTAATATCAAATACCAAATTAAAGATAAAGAAATGCAGTTTAAGAGGACCTATGAACTTGGTAGTTATCTCCATAGACAGCATTACTTCCAGGAAGTAAAAATGACTTTTAACTCCAAATCAATTTTTCTTTTTTGTAAAATGTTGATTGTGTATTTTAATTCAATAGAATTTGAACTTGCGGAACGAAGTTTTTGCTGTAAAAGACGATGATATTACATATGAACGAGTGTATGTTTTATTTTAAGAAATGTCCCAAAAAAGGCAATGTGTTTTCTAAAAAATGGAAGACTTTATTGAATTAGGGGTACTTCAAGCTTGGGCAATTTCGCTGATAGAAATATCCATGGATAAGTTCTTCGCTTGTGTGAAGAATCATGATTATCAGAAAAGAATCAAAATTGAAGATGAACTCTACAAAATGCTGAAATTACTATTAGATATCTAAAAGCTGTTCTCTTCAAATCAATATGGAATCATTTGTCAATAAGAATCTGCAGTAAGAAAAACATATTAGTGAAAAACAAAAATAATACACTTTTTAGGATTACTATCTAAAAGATATTTAGCAACAGCACTTTATTTAAGCAGGGTTATTAGAAGGGTATCGATAGTTAATATTAAAGTGGATAGTTGCTAGAAATTAAGCAAATATATATTGAGAAACAAATTTAAAAGAATTAAGTTATTTTTTTAGATTAAGAAGAATAGATTTATGAGAAACATAAAATGTTATTGAAAGATATTCGAGCATCATTTTCAATTATTGTTTTTTCATTTCTTTTTGTAAAACAGCAACTAGATAATCTGCTTTTGAAGAGAGAACAAAATCTATTATAAATTGCCATCTAGTCTGAGAACTGGAAAATCAATTATATTATCAGTAAATATCTTATTTCTCTAGTAAGATAACAATAATCTTTAGATAATGAAAAAGATAAAATAGTCAAAAATGCTTCTAAATTGTTTTGTCTCCATCAAAATATGCTAGTAAATATATTGAATCAAGATTATAAATACCTTCATTTGAGTCACTTTCTTCCAGAATATTTTGATCCTGATTATGATGTTGGAGAATCATATCCCTGCTAAGAATAAGTCATTAATTGTATTTCAAACAGTTAAGAAATTCAAAATTCATCTGATTTTGCATTCAATGAGGTGTCTAAAGAAATATGTCCCACTGAGATAACAGGATAAATTCATATCAAAGAACTCGTAAAACATAAATTGCAGAGAACCTAAAATTCAGTCGAGGAAAGGATGTTTCTGTGTTTATCATACTTCTACGTTTATGAGTAGTATCGACATGGATATTTTTGTGAAGATAATTAAGTTTCTCCATTTTTGTGGCCTACAAAGCTTCCAGACGCAGTTCTTAGTCTTAAGTTTAATGAAATCTCTTAAATTCCTAGAATAATAACAGATTTTTTAATAAAGGAAATTCTTGAATCTGATTATGAGTTCACATTGGAAATCTCTTATGGAAAGCTGAAATAAATGCAATAACTTAGACAATTAGTTGAAACTTATCTCAAACCTTCAGATAAAATGAACGATCCAGCTTATGTCTAATGCATAATTAGAAGCTTAGGGAAACTATAACTAGATCATGATATTCCTTTTAGTATTTCTGATTTAATGGATTAATAAGCCTGTGAGAAATTTAAAATACTAGAAACAGAACTTGGTTAAGAGTTTCAAGAGAATATCTTAGGGAGGGTATTGCAAGGAGATTACAAGAATGTCATGTTAGTCTATTTATTTAAATACACTAGTTAAACCAAGGATCAACTGAGTTTAGTTTATATTTAGCTGTTTCAGCTACATGAAAGGAACGGACAGCTAGATTCTGTAAATCTCTAATCATCTTTCCTAAAATATGTATGTGAATCAATGCAAAGAAATATCTTCAAAAAAGTAGCTAATTCATCTCCTTAAGCGCTGCTAGACTATGTTTACTTTCACTTTATTCAAAAAAGTAAATTTCTTTTTGAACTATTGATTTTTAGTTTTATTATCAATTTGTTTTTTTTGCTTTGTTAGATTGTCCTTATGGCTATTTTTTTGTCTCTCACATGATCATTGGGTTTGAAGAATTCTACTAAAGACTATCATTAACGCAAGACACTGCACTTAAACTTCTCAACATACTTTAGAGAGTAATTCATCAAATTGTATAAAAATCTTCAATTCTTCTTTATTTTTTCCCTTTTATTTTATCTAAGAAAAATGTCCAAATTTATTTAACTTTTACTGTATTATTTCAAAGTTTGTAGACAAATACTAAAATACCGAATCCTTTACTCAACGTTAAGGCATACAATAAATATTCAACTTATTGAGTTCATTCTTCAAGAAACAATAAATGCAGACTGCATACGAAGATCTTGGTGGATTATTTCTTATTATCTCATTTTACATTAACAAATCTTCAAAATATCTTATTTCACCTTTCGATGTTGATGATATTCTTGATATTTATGAACAAAAAGTATTAGAAAAGATGAATAAAATCTAAAGCTAAGAAAAGAAGTATTTAATGGAATAACTGAAAACGTATTCCTGTGAAAATTACCAAATTACTCGGACATTGCTGCGATTGGAAAGTGAGAGAAACTACATCAGAGGTTTTACTCTTTTAGGTATTCTGGGAAAATACATTGATAAGCATTCAAATGAGGAAAAGAGTAAGATGATTAATTATCCTTTTCCATTTTCTTTAAAAAATTTAAAATGATTTCTAACACAGCATCTCTCTTTTATTGTTTAATTAGCTCTAAAGATAAAGAAGACAACTTTTTAAGGGATTTTCAATGACAGTTTATCTCTTTTGAATTCTTCATTTATGATATCTAAAGACATCATCAAACAGCTATTACTTAGTGATATTCGTAATTTTCAGTAATGTGAGCTAGTTGATTAAAACGGGAAGAAGATAAAAGGATAGAATGGCATCACAGCTTTCTTTGAAATTTTTGAACATTTTTTGAATCAAAATTATGAAGTCCTTAGCAATTCTATCAAAAAAAGAACATAATATCTTGTCTACAACGATAATTTTCTCAAGTATTTAGGAATTTGCTCAAGTTAAGACTACGAAGGAAGTGTGATTTGTAGTTAATATTCTTTCTTGGTTTCATATGCAGCAGAGATTAGTGATAAATCTATTTTGATGTATCTCAAAAACAAAAAAGATGAGAAATGTTCTTTGAGCAAAATAATGTAGAAAATGATAATAAAAGTAGCACGTCTCTATGATATTCGCACTCTCAACGAAATAATAACTTAAAAAGTGATTCAAAAGATTATCTAATGTTCTTATGAGTAATCCATAATGCTGATGAACAAACCTTGGAAGAATCTTAAAAAGTATTTCTTCGGTGAATGCCTGATAGCGAGTTAAAATGAGCACAATTACTTGGTAGAAACAGTTCCTTAGTTCTTGTTTGATCGTTTTTTAGATTTTTTGATCTAATAACTTGGATTTGAACCTTCTTTTAATGAATTTGTAGCCCGTCGATTTGGGTATGAATTTAAATTAGGCATAAGTCTATAAAATGAATCATAAAAAAGCATCGAGGATGCGTTACAAACTGCGAAATTGAGATTGTTTGGTTAAGAGCATAAAGATTTAGTCGACTCTAAACTGTTTTTAAAGGGATGGGTCCACTTTCAAGCATTAACTAGTTTTCTTAGTGATCTGAAAATCGAAAATCATCCTTTAGCTACCTTTGCTTAATCAGATTAAAATTTCTAGCATCAAAAAAGAATGGCCAGTACCACCACTCAAGATAATCTTCTTTTCATGAATAACCTTGAGGAAATCCTTAGCGAACTTGTTGCCTTTCAAGAATACTCAATACTGTTTATTTAGAAAATGAACTCCTCCTCACACTTCACAGAAAATCTTTAAATCTTCATCTCTAAAATAATTTCTCAAATCAATAGTAATTCCTCGAAAATCTCACATAAACTTATGATATTAGCGAACAGTAAGAATACAAATTACATGATTTCCTAGAATAATGTGCCTCTAATCAGAAGATACATGTTGAACAGTATTTCACTTGATTTACTCATTGGAAATAACAAATAGTCGTTAGCCGCTTAGGAAGTTATTGATAATGTAAACAAATACATTACTTCTTTTGGATATTGTCTTAGTGAATATAGAAACAATAACTTAAATATTGAGATGATCTTCAATGAAATACGAAAAAATCATGAATTTTGTGGAGCATTAATAAATGGAATTCTAGAAAAAGGAACAATTGATCATTCACTTTCAACTTAGAATTCAATACTTAAACTTATCTAAGCATAATTCGACATGGATTTCTCATCGAGAGTAGAAATAAAGAGAAACGAATACATTGAATAGGCTAAAAAAGGAAGAATTTATCAGAATAATTATGAAATTGATGAGAATAACGTTATCTTTGAGGAGAGAATAAACGCGTATGCAAGGTAGAGAAACCAAGAAAATAAGGATTTCTTGATAGTAACAATTAAGAAAATATCTTGGTTGATTGCGAATATTGATGGGATTAAAAAAAGTTTTACACCTGAAACTTTTTCGGTCATTTCGAGACACTTGAAGACAATTGAAGGACTGCCAATAGGGTTTTCTATGGAAACATTTGGATTGGATGTATTTCTTGATTTTGCATTTTCAAAAAATGTGCAAAATTAGACTGGATAGAGCTAAATTCAGTCTAAGTAATCCTATTAGAATTTATTTTTCTTCCTAAAGAAGCTGATTCTTAAAATAGCGGTAAGATATCATATGCTCGAGGATCTTAGAAGAGTTAAGTTTATTAATTGGTAGAGTTAAATGAGTATTTCTGTTGAAGAATGTCAAGAATTGATTAGAAGTACACCAGGGGATAAATTACTAGTGTTTTCATGCTAACAGGAATTTATTGAATCAATTAGAGTAAGTATTGAAGTATTAAAAGAAAATACTTGTGGGGAAATATCAGGGATTTAAGTTATCTTAGAGTAAATGAGTAACTTACCATTTGTGATGCAGCATTTTGCATTAAGTTAAAGTTAATTCCAGGAGATTTATGATTTATATTTGGATTTAGCGGATATTCTGGTGAAATAAGAATTTTGGATTTTGCTAAAAGGAAATATTTTATGCTAGGTGTAGAAATCAATGGTAAATGAAGTACTGAGTCACTGCTTGACTGGGCTTAAATCATTGAACAATTTCGTTAGGGATTTAAGAATAGATAGAATTGAAACATTAGTGAATGTTTTCTTGAAATTACAATCTGAGATTGGAGATATTAAAGGATTTGAAAGTGAATTGGTTTTGTATTAAATCAATTTGATATTCATAGCGAAAGGAAGAGATGAATTCAAGAGATATTTGATGTAGTAAATATTAGAAGATATTGGTAATTACAAGGAAAATGATGAAGAAAAGAGATAAAGAGAAAGGAAAAATGAAAGGAAGAATTGTGAAGGATAGAAAATTAAAGATGAATGTAGAAGGATATTCTAGGAAATAGCTTAGAAGAAAGAAAAGGAGAAAGAAGAAGTCAAAGAATAGGAATAAGTTGAAAAGAAAGATTATGGTAAAGAGTTAGAATAATTAGATGATAATGAAAAAATACAATAAAATGATTAATAGTAGCAATAAACTAGCTAAGAGTTAGATAATAAGATTAAATTAGAAGAAGAAGAAGAAGTAGTCTAGATTGATGTTAATGTAGGTGCTAATGGTGATGATGAAATTGCATCATAAAATAATGAATTAAGTAAATCACACAGTGTAGAGGAAGAAGAAATACATCATAGCTAAGAGGAGGAGAATGAAGAAAAAGGAGACGATGTAGACCAAAAAGAATAGGAAGAAATAAGCTAAGATAGCATTTAAAAAAGTCTTTCTCTGGAACCTGAAAGCATCAATGAATCATAAGAAGTTGGTGAATAAGAAAAATAAGAAAACTCAAGTGAAATTGATTTAGGCTCAGATGATGAACCTTATTAAATAAACAATGGATCTATTGGATCTTAAAGTCAAGAAGAAATTGGAGAGCAAAAGGAGGATATTGGTGCTGATGTTGTAGAGGATGTTGATGAAGATGAGGATAGTAGTGGAGAAGGCACTGACAGTGATGCTAGCTAGTCAAATAAAAGCAATTCTGATGAGGTTCTTTCAGAAGAGTTTAGTGATAGTACTAGTGATAATCTTGAAGAAATTGAGGAAGACGAGAAGGAAGAAATAAAGAAAAATTCAATAGAAAACAACACAAATGCAAAAGAGAAGACAGAAGATAACTAAGTTGAAGACCAAAAAGAGAAGAAAATGTCTAACTTTAGAATAACTTCATAAAAAATTTAGGATTAAATTATTTCTAAATATGCTGAGCTTTTCACAGGTGATCCTTCAATCCTTTAAGAGGTAATCAATGAACTGTTTTAATTAGAATCTGAACAAGAAATGCTAGATTATCATGAAACAAAGTAAATCAATCAAGATATTTGCAAAAATGATCAAAATAATCGAAATTTAGAGGAAGAATCTAAGTTAGAATTGAATCTTCAAGACCTAAATGAAAAAGTTTACTCATTGAGGAATCCAGAACGAGTCAGTAGCATTTACGAATCAAGAAACAGTTTAGTGTAACCGAGCAAAGAATAATTTACCTTTTTTTAGCTTCTTGTCGATAGCTACATTGACAGGGTGAATAATATAACTTTTCAAAAACTAAATCCAATTCCACAAAAGAAAACCAATTTCATCCAAGAATAGCAACCATCATCTGAATATCTTCTTTCTCTCAACACTTTAGGTAAATTTATTAAACAGCTACTAAGGAAATACACTTCTTTTGTTATTCCTCCAATAATCGCACTTAGAATTACAAACATTAGTTAAAATACTAAATACTTCTTACCGTTCTTGAATTAATCCAATGACTAACCACTTTTCTTAGATTTCCTCCTTCATCTTGATCCCTTAATCGATCCTTCTGCTTAGGATACTCTTTTAGAGATTATTTCAATCTCAAGGTAGTTTTAATACTTTAAGGAATGGATCTTTGTGAGATCTCTCAGGCTTTTAGAGTTAATCAGTTTAGATTCTAGCTTTTTAAAATGTATGAAGACTACGTTTGCATTTCAAAATGGCATTCAATTCTTTGAGCATTTCTTTGATTTTGTAAATATGCCTTTTAAATTGATTTTTTAATTGCTAATCTTGGTGATTTTAATGCAGTTTTTTTGTATTTTATCATCAAGGACTAGTCTCCTTCAAAGGAGCATCTCCTTGTTGGTCTATCCTTTCTGGAAACGACTATTAATAGAACTAGAGATGCTGATAGTTTAAGACTGCTTCGAAAAATGAATATATTTAAGTTCTACAAATAACTATTCTTAGGGTATGTAAAGACTATTTATGGTGAAAATATTGAGATAACTCAAGAAATAAAGAAAAATAGCAAACATTTCTTTGATTATTTTGATAAGAACAGCATTTAGACGAATTTATTAGTAGGAACTATCAATATGAAAAATATTTTAGATTCGTTCCTAGAGAAAAATCAAGAGGATGATATTAGATGGGAGTTTTAGAAAAATGAATAAACAATCGCAGAAAAAGGCTGTTCTAACATAAAAACATGTTAGATTGTTGATCTTTGGAATGGAGAAACTACATTAGAATAATTAGATATTCTCTTTTCTTGTGTTATCTGGTAAAAGTAACTGGATTTCTAAAAATCTGAAGACAAACCTTAAAGCAATTAGAATTAGATTCTATTTGATTATATGATGCAATCAATAAATAATGGGAAATAAGATTATTCTGGTTCTCCGCTGCTCATGAAAGAATACTATTTAAATGCTAAAACAACTGATAAATAAATTACGAAGATTACTGCTGTTGAAAAAGAAAACAATGGTTTTTGGGAGTAATTGAGAATATAATTGAAATAGCTTGAGTAGAAATAGCTTCTAGCTGTAGATTTAGCAAATGAAAAGATATCAGGTGAAGAAGAAGAAGAATGTCAATAGATGAAGTTAGAATCTTAATAATAGCATGATCTGTTTTCTTGTTTATCTACCACAGATTTATTTACTTAAATTAATAGATTTAAAGAAACTTATGATATTTCTTTAGAAGTTCCAATAACTGATGATAAAGTAGAAAATTTGATTATTAAATAAGAATATGAGGAAAAAGAAGAAGAAATAGAAGAAGAAAAGTCCTAAATTGATCTTTATGACTCAGAGAATCTAAAACTTTTTGGTGTGTCTCGAAAAGAATTTGAGAACATTGCTATTGAATCAAGATCGAACTTCATTGATTAAAAAAAACAAGAATATCAGTAAAAAATTAGAAAGTTTGTTTGTGTAAACAAATCATATGAAAAATAATCTAATATGAGTGATATTCAATTATTTTTTGATTAGGGCTAGAGAGAAGAAAAAGAAGTTGGAATCAATAAACAAAAGAGAGCAGATCCTTGTTGGGTAACGCTTAGGGGAAGATCCTGAAGTGATTGAGCAAACAAAATAAGATTTAAATAAGTACTTACTATCTAAAGAGTTCAAACATTTGTTAAAAACCTTAGATGAAGGTGAAAAACGACTTATGTTGATATCTCAAGACAGTGAATACCAAGATTTACTTGAAAATTCTATGAAAAAGAAATCAAATTCGTATATTAAGAAATAAAAGATAACGAGAAAACTAAAACTAATCGACGAAGTCAAAGATAAAGAAAAAAAAGCATCTTCAAGATTATTTAAAAATGTTAAGGAAATGTCGAGAAAAATAAAGAAATTAAGGTTGTTCAAGAAAAGCGATAGAAATTAAGATAAAGATGGAGATAAAAAAGCAGATAGAATTCAAAAATCGTTATTAATTCCACTGATTTCGGAGGAATATGCAATGAAGATACTTATTCTTAGTATTTTACCTGAAAGAGATGTTGTAGAAGATTATCCCATTAAGACATTTTTGAAATCTTCATTTTTGAATCCATTTAATTATGTGAGAATTCTTGGATTAATGATACTCATCGCTTCAAATGTATTCTCATCGAAATTGTTTAATGTTCCGTGGATAGATGCAGCACTCTTCGAAGACGCAGATTCGTTTATCAAAGAAGTTGATCAGAAGGAATTAATTGGAAAGGTAATAGTTTTAAATTGAATGACAATAATTAACTGTGTTTCTCCTTTTTTGAAGGACATTGAGTAGAAAAAGAAATTCTAAAGAAAATATCTTCTTGTTCGGTGTGCTGAGATGATAAAATATTTTTTATATGAGTTTTAATATAGCGTTAGAATTCTATAATTTGAAGAGATTGTGCTTTTCAATGATGCTAAACCTGAAGAGAATTGGTATTTTGAGGATTTCTCAGAAGGTTTAGAGGATTTAAGAAATATTGATTTAAATAATAGAAGTATCAATGAGAATAAACTTGATTTAAGACTATTCAGTTGCTAGGATATTTCATTGATCGATGCAGCTTTCCCATTCGTTATCAATTTAGGCTAGATTCCTTTTAAAACCTTTGAAGAATTTGCTTGGAAATTGCTTTGCTTAGAAAACGTTGAAGCACCTCGATTTGGAAATACACTTTTACCTGGAGAAAAATATGGACAAACAAAAATGGAAGTTAAATGCACTTAACAGCGAGTATTAATCAAAACTGCATTTGATTTACTGTAAACTATTGGGGAGATTGTTATTGTTTCTAAGGTAGTTATTCAAGAAAAACCCAAGAATTAATGTTTTCTTGAGCAGCATTAGAAAAAACAATCGGATCTTAAAATCATTAATATAAATAAGGGTTTGATACTTAAGTAATCTAATACAAGAGCTCATGATCTGGTGAGGAAATGTTTAGAATAAGGTATTAAAGTAGCAGTAGCAAACTCAATGTTTGTAAAAAATTCATTTAGTTTTCTGATAGTACT
>Ga0302285_10001497_pt1 | contig 12970 bp, 14 predicted proteins | sample III_Fen_E2_2_FD_200455 | JGI IMG/M metagenome (GOLD analysis project Ga0302285, IMG submission 200455) | Peat permafrost microbial communities from Stordalen Mire near Abisko, Sweden - III_Fen_E2_2 | ecosystem: Environmental > Terrestrial > Soil > Wetlands > Permafrost | place: Sweden: Abisko...
TTAATGATTTGTACTAAAATATGTTACATTTAAATTCAATAGTCTCTTTTAGACTCAATAATGTACCTAAAACTATAAAACAGGCTATCGACGAAAAAGTTAATCCAATAAATAATATTTTATCATAATAAACATTCTTAAATAATTAATAATTAACAATTAATAATTGCAAGGACACTTAAATATAAGCATTTGTAGACTAACAAAAATATCATCAAATCCTTTTTTTCATAAATTTGCAAATGATAAATGAGAATAGGACATTATTCAGGTCTGTTTTACATATGTTTTAGACCGCTTTTACCGTAAAATGGAGATAGGACGTTAGTGAAACGGATATAAAACGGTTCTTTTAAATAACGTTTTATATCCGTTTTATATACGTTTTATATACGTTTTATATCCGTTTTACGGTAAAATAAGTCTAAATAGGATGTAAAATAACTCATTTGAACAAGTTAGGTCAAAAGGGTAAACAAGTTGTAGCTTTAAAGACATAAATAATTGCAGGACTTTGAAACGTAAGCTTTTATAGATTAACAAACATATCAATCAATATCTTTGATTTCTAACCCGACAGGTTAATACGAACATTATTACCCGAATATTGGAAAATGGTATAAATTAGTATATAAAATATAGACTTTTATAAAAAAGATATGTATTTTTGCAAATAAATAATTTTTATAGAATAAACTCAAAATTTATATCCTGACAATCAGTATAGTATGTCAAGGTGACTAAGCTGATTTTTCATAAGGACATTGGTGTATCTCTCTTTGAATAGTCTTATTTCCATTTTAAAACAGATACCGATCAATAAAGATTAGTATATGTTACACTCTCACTCATTTTTATTGATTTATTTATTCAGGTAGTACTTTTTTTTAAACTCAATTAATAACCACTAAAAAAATGCTATGAAAACAAACAGATTTTTAAGTCAATTCAGGAATCTTACAATGTTGTTTGTAATATTCTCCACAGTAAGCTGTGCCACCATTTCATCATTCGACCAGCAGGCATACACCCAAACAACTTCGATTAAGGTTGATGCCCTTAATTTAATGGATTTAGCAAAATACGATTATGCTACCCAGGAGAATAATGTGAAGGAGTATCTGACAAAACAGCAAAAGATCTATGAATATGAGAAAAACAGGCCGAAAAATGAAATTACCCTTAAGTTGTGGGACAAACTTCTTGACAAAGATGGCCATTTGTTGGGTGGATTTATAAACCGGTGGGGTAAAGAAAGTAAATTGAATGAAACGTATATTGTAGAAGCGAAGAAACTTGTAGATAAAGCTTTTGATCAGATCTCAGGATTGGAAAGTAAAAAAATAAAACCGTCAGACATTCCTTAACAATAATCTTAAAGCAACTGAATTATGGCAAATTTAGATTTTCAAAATGTGTTGGAAACACTTAAAACCGAAGTGACCAACCTGGCACTATCAACCGTGAACAATTACAAAAGCGAGGCAACGGCTGATGCATTAAGTATGTTGAATATGATGAAGGAAAACCTGAGCACATGGACATTGGAATTGGCGGAAGGTAAGATATCGGCCAAAGATTTTGAGTATTTAGTATTGGGACAAAAGGAACTGATTGAAATGAATGCGCTGAAACAAGCCGGATTAGCAATGATACGGATTGATGAGTTTAAAAACGGAATTTTAAACCTGATTGTCAAAACTGTAATTGGTTTAATCTGAAAATCATTTCGTTAGTACATATTAAACCGGCTAAAGCCATTAAATATTTGTTTCATTGTAATGTGATCTTTTGATTTATGACCAAAAATATGATTACTGAAAAGTCAAAAGATTTTATTCATACAATGAAGCGAGTATGTTACGTTGTATTTATCAGAAACATGATTATCCGCAATATGTCCTACTATAAAATCATTGTCTTACATCCAACCGGTTTAAATATGATATCAAAAGCCCTTATTTTTGTTTTCTTACCCTTAGTAGAAAACCTGACACCCTCAGAACCCACCCTTATTCCCTTATTTTGTTGCATTTATTATTGTTGATAAAACCTTATAAATTCTTCATAATCATTTGCAAATAAGGGAATAGGGGTTGGAGTTGTGGCTGTTTAGTTTTCTATGAAGGGTAATAATAAAGAAAAATAAGGTTTTAAAATTTTTCAATTTCAACTTCATATATTCAATTTCTTTGGAATTATTTCTCTTATGCATTATGCATTAGGTTTCTTTATGGATAATCATTATCAGAAATAAGACCACAAGAGACTGTGCTTGTTCTGAATTTTAATAGATAGCCCGGCTAAAAGGAGTGTATCCTTATTAGCCGGGCTATTGCTATGTGTACAAGTTTTAATTAAAAAACAGTAATGTCGTAATTTGGTTCAATAGTAATTTCAGGGACCTGTTCGGTGTAAAGTACTTTCCCTGTTTCGTCAAGGGCAACTACCGACCGTGCCATCAATCCCTTCAGTGGACCATCGATTAAAAGCACACCATAATCGGTGGCAAAGGTATTATACCTGAAATCGGAAGCCGTAATCACGTTTTCCAATCCTTCAGCACCACAAAAACGGCTTTGGGCAAACGGTAAATCTTTGGAGACGCAGATAACCACTACATTTTCTTTTTCAGATACCCACTGGTTAAACTTACGAACCGACATGGCACATGTCCCTGTGTCAAGACTTGGAAAGATATTAAGCAATACACGCTTTCCTTTGTAATCGGTTAAATGAAATTCCTGAAGACTTGCATTTACCAATGTAAAGTCAGGTGCAATTGAACCTACTTCAGGTAATTTTCCACTTGAATGAACATCACTTCCTTTAAATTTTACTGTTGCCATAAACTTATTTAATTAATTTGATTAAAAATATATATGTTAATATTATAATAACGTCAACCTACCGTTTTTTGTTTAATATTTGTTTTATATTTGCGATTATTTCATCAAAAAAAATGATTTCATGTCCGGAACAAAATATTACCTCGTGGTTGTTTGTAGTTGCTTTTTAGTTTTTACCTCCTGTAAGGATTCAAAAGAGTACCGTGTTGACAGTTCATTTTCAGATTATTTACATCGTTTTGAAACTGAAGCAGCCTCCCGTGGGCGTACATTCGATCCTCAAAGCAGCGGTCTGATTATTGAATTCGCGAATTTAAAAGATAATACAGCCGGCTTGACCCATTATGAAAAACCTATCCGGATTGAAATTGACCAAACATACTGGAATGATATTTCCAAAAGTGCCGGTGCCGATTTAATGAAAGAAGATCTTATCTTTCATGAACTCGGGCATGGATTACTCAAAAGAGAACATTTGAATACCACTCTTGAAAACGGGGATTGGAAATCGATCATGTGTGGAGGTGATAAAGTGAACAACCGTTCGTGGAATATCAATTACAGAGGCGAGCGCCGAAAGTATTATGTTGATGAATTATTCAACGAAAGTACACCGGCACCTGATTTTTCAAGTATGCAGCTGGCAGTAGATACAACCGGCTTTGGTTCTTTTGTCAGTTATAATTTCGATTCACCAGCACAGGCGGGATGGAAGCTTGTTGATAGTCTTAACTACAGCATTAGCCTGGAAAATAGTACAGGAAGGCTTCGCTTTATATCCAATGTTGCAGATGTTTTTCTTGTATTTCTAAAGCTTCCGAATCCAATAACCATTAAGACTGATTTTTCGTATGAGATCACTTTGAATTATCCTACCGGGGATGCATCCAACCAGTATGGGCTGGTTTTTGGTCCTGTTAGTTCAAGTTCAACAGGGAATGTTGACCCCATTGAATATTTGACCATCAACAACAACCAGAAAATGTATATGGGTAACCGTTCGTGGTACAGTTACTTTACTGAATTAACCGAGTCTTCGGTTGTCGCAGGAGGAAATAATAAATTAAAAGTATTCAAGATCGGGCAGGTATTGTATTATTTTATAAACAATGTGTATTGTTATACCTCCGAAATAGTTGCGACAGAGACTTTGAATGAATTTGGATTCCTGGTACCACCCAAGGGTACTGTATGGCTTGATAATTTGAAGATCTCCAAAAAAGGGACAACCAATGTTGCTTCGAAGGTGAAACAAAATATGCCGGTTGAATTCAGTGTTCAAAAAACAAATAAGTTTATATTGCATAACTTCAACAATCAATAAATCAATCGCATAAAACAAATAGCAGCTTCAACTTTAATTAATAAAACATGTCGAAATTCGTAATATATCAGGTTCTTCCACGTCTGTTCGGAAACTTCAATTCAACCAATAAACACAATGGAAGCATTGAGGAAAACGGGTGTGGCAAGTTTAGCAGCTTTACCCCGAAAGCACTCACCGAAATAAAATCGCTCGGTGTAACCCATGTGTGGTATACCGGGATCATTGAACATGCTACACAAACCGATTATACTTCCTTTGGAATTGCAAAAGACCATGAAGCCGTCGTTAAGGGAAAAGCCGGTTCGGCATATGCTATCAAAGATTACTACGATGTGGATCCGGATCTGGCCGATCAGGTGGAAAACCGTATGAAAGAATTCGAAGAGTTGGTGAAACGTACACATAAAACAGGATTGAAGGTAATCATTGACTTTATACCAAACCATGTAGCCCGTGAATATCATTCGGATGCAAAACCAGCCGGAGTAGTCGATTTAGGTCAAAATGACCATTCAAACTGGGCGTTTTCACCGTTAAACAACTTTTATTATTTACCCAATCAACCATTTACTCCCCGGTTTGATGTACAGGGATATGTTGAGTTTCCTGCAAAAGTAACAGGGAATGATCATTTCACAGCTTCTCCGACTAAAAATGACTGGTATGAAACAGTGAAATTGAACTACGGAGTAAACTATATGGAAGGCCAACAAAAACAATTTGATCCGATACCTGACACCTGGTACAAAATGCGTGATATTCTTTTGTTCTGGGCATCAAAGAAAATTGATGGCTTCCGCTGTGATATGGCTGAAATGGTGCCTGTTGAATTCTGGGGATGGGCAGTATCACAGGTAAAGATCCAGTATCCGGATATCTTATTTATTGGCGAGGTTTATAATCCTGCTGAATACAGGAACTACATTTGCAATGGTAAATTTGATTATTTGTATGACAAAGTGGGAATGTATGAAATGTTACGGAATGTGACCAGCCGTAATTATCCGGTACGAGAGATGACTAATTCCTGGCAATCATTGGGCGGTATTGAAAACCATATGCTCAACTTTCTGGAGAACCATGATGAGCAACGGATAGGTTCAGGTTTCTTTTCAGGAAATGGCATGTATGCCCAGCCTGCCATGATCGTAGCTGCAACACTCACCCAGGCACCGGTAATGATTTATTCGGGACAGGAATTAGGTGAACAGGGAATGGACAGCGAAGGATTTAGCGGATTGGATGGCCGTACTTCCATATTTGATTACTGGGGCATAAAGTCCGTTCAATCGTGGGCAAACGGGGGTAAATTTGATGGTAAGTATTTATCACCGGAACAGACAGAATTACGTGCTTTTTATCAAAAACTGCTGAATATAACAATTACGGAAAAAGCCATCACCGATGGATTGATGTACGACCTGGAATTCGCTAATTTTGATTCACCTAAGTTTAACTCACACGAGCAATATGCTTATTTCAGAAAATACAAAGATGAACTTTTACTATTTGTATTGAATTTTGATGATAAACATCTGGATACTGAAGTTCATTTCCCGTTAGAAGCCTTTCAATACCTGGAAATAAAAGAAGGACTAAATTATAAGGTTACAAACCTGTTGGATGAAACTGAGAAGTATCCGTTACTGACATTAAGTTCCAAGCAGGCATTTATTACGTATATGGCACCCTGGAAGGGATTGATATTAAAACTTGAGCGGACATAAAGATGTGACACCATTTTTATTGGTTGTAATATAATTGTTGTCAATACCATAAATTTCGCACTAAAAATGTTGCCAATTCAAATGAGTTTGGCAACATTTTTGTTGTATCAGTATCAATAGGTTATATTAGACCTGTTGCTAAATTATTGCGTTATGAAATCACAACTATATCATGCAATTATCGTGATGCTGGTTTTTGTAACATCTTGTTCTTCATTGAAAACCACACCTGAATCCATTCGGGAAATTACACGTAGAGTGGAATCTAAAGATTATGCTGTTGTCGTAAATTATGCCAATCCAATGAGGTGGAAACAAATTTACCTGAATTCGGAATATGATGTACGAATAAAGAATGATTCAGCCTTTGCTTACCTGCCATACTTTGGAGTGGCCTATTCAGCACCTTACGGTGGGGGAGAAGGTGGAATTAAGTTTGCTGAACCCATGATGGATTATGCTATTAAGTCGAATAAGAAGGGTGATGGTTGGGATATCCGTTTTAAGGTAAAAGGCATATACGACGGATTCGAAATATCCATGAATATTTTCAACAACGGAAACTCCATGATAACAGTCAATTCCATTAACAAGGATCCTATAACATTTACAGGTGAATTGAAGATAGAGAACAAATAGTCTTTTTTTTTCTTAAGTACACAAAAGTGGTTTCTTTACTTTTGATCATCAGTTAAACACTCAAAATGCTTCGTACACTTTGAGTTTTGTGCGTTGATCTACTATGAGGTTTACTAAATCAAAACTTATAGATTGTTTTAAAAAGCCATTTTTTTATAGCAAGTATTTAAAATTTTCACCTTCCGGTTTTAATACTTTCCTTTTTAAGTCAAATTACTTTCAAATCGTTATATTGATGTGTAACACAGCAAAAATAATTAAAGAAATAATTCTTTAATCTTATTGCCAATTGAAAAAAAAGTCCGATATTTACAATCGATTTCAGGAGGTATTTACCAGGTTTTATCTGCTTGAAAATGAATTTATTTTAGAATTACAAAACTTGTATCCCGACAAGAATTTTAAAGCAAACTATCAAATAAATTATGAAAGAAATTAAATTCAGTCTTGTTTACCGTGACATGTGGCAATCGTCCGGTAAATATGTGCCTCGAAAAGATCAATTGGCAAAAATAGCGCCTATTATCATTGAAATGGGTTGTTTTGCACGTGTAGAAACAAACGGTGGTGCTTCCGAACAAGTAAACCTGCTCTACGGTGAAAATCCAAATGATGCTGTCCGTACCTTTACCAAACCATTCAACGATGCAGGAATTCAAACTCACATGCTTGATCGTGGATTAAACGGATTGCGTATGAATCCGGTTCCAGCTGATGTACGTGAATTGATGTACAAGGTTAAAAAGGCACAGGGAGTGGATATTACCCGTATATTCTGCGGTCTGAATGATGTAACCAACATTATCCCTTCCATTCATTATGCCAAAGCAGCAGGAATGATTGCTCAGGCTACCATGTGTATTACCTATTCGGAAATTCACACAGTGGAATATTACGTGAATATGTCCGAAAAACTTATTGAAGCAGGTGCCGACGAAATCTGCCTGAAAGATATGGCAGGAATAGGACGTCCGGAAATGCTTGGAAAAATTGTAAAAGCCATTAAGACTGCTCACCCACATATTATCGTTCAGTATCATGGTCATTCAGGACCGGGTTTCTCTGTAGCTTCCATGCTTGAAGTTGCAAAGGCAGGCGTCGATTATCTTGATGTTGCCATGGAACCACTTTCCTGGGGTATGGTTCACCCGGATGTCATTACCATTCAGGCTATGTTGAAAGATGCAGGATTTAAAGTGCCTGAAATCAATATGACTGCCTATATGGAAGCCCGTCGGTTAACACAAACTTTTGTGGATGACTTTTTGGGATATTTTATTGATGACCGCAATAAATTTATGACTTCGTTGCTCGTTGGTTGCGGATTACCGGGTGGTATGATGGGATCGCTCATGTCCGACCTGAAAGGCGTTCATGCAGGTATCAATTCATATTTGAAAAATGTAAACAAAAAAGAATTAAGCACCGACGATTTATTGGTCATGTTGTTTGATGAAGTAAAATATATCTGGCCTAAATTGGGTAATCCTCCATTGGTAACCCCTTTCAGTCAGTATGTAAAAAATATTGCCTTGATGAATGTTATGTTTCTGGTAAAAGGTCAGCCTCGCTGGAGCATGATTGATAAAAACAGTTGGGACATGATACTTGGTAAAGCCGGTAAGCTGCCCGGCACACTGGATCCTGAAATTATTGCTCTTGCTGAAAAGAACAAATTTGTTTTCTTTGAAGGTAATCCTCAGGAGAATTATCCGAACGAACTGCCACGTTTCATTGAAGAAATGAAAACACTCGGCTGGGACAGGGGTAAAGATGATGAAGAATTATTTGAGTTTGCCATGCACGAAAAACAATATCGTGATTTCAAATCAGGTGACGCTAAAAAACGTTTCGAAGGCGAGCTTGAAGCTGCTATTAAGGAAAAATATGCAACAAGCAGCATTGAAATACCTGATTTGCGTGCCTTGAAGTATCCAAATGCAGAACCAGTTGTTTCGAATGCAACCGGACGTGTTATCTGGGAACTTGATTTCAACGAAGTATCGGTAGAGCCTGTTCATGGAAAAGAAATTAAAGAATTCGATACATTATGTACCATTCAGACTAATTATGGTTTGGAACACATTGGAAGTTTTTGTGATGGACGTATTGTAGGTGTTGAAAAGAAACAAGGTGAAATAGTACGTAAAGGCGAAGTCTTGGCATATATTGAGAAAAAATAATTCCAGGTAAAAGAAATAGTCTTTGAACTAAATATCAGAATAGAGATGTTGCTTGCAGCGTCTCTATTTTTTTATATCATAAAACAAGATTTTGGAAAAAGATTGAATCATATCTTAGTAAAGTCGATTAAATATGCTATTTTTGTGACGAAATAATAGCATTTATACAGAATTAAAGGATTTATACTATCAAACTGAATTTTCACTCTTCTTGAAATTAATTATTTATGATAAAAGACTTATTTATTAAAAAGACTCTGGCACAGCTTGAGGAACAGGCCGATAGTAAACACAACACACTAAAGCGACACCTGGGTGCATTAAACCTGACGTTATTAGGAGTTGGTTGTGTTATCGGTGCAGGAATTTTCGTACTTACAGGAACTGCTGCAGCCTTACATGCAGGACCGGCAATTGCTTTATCGTTTATTATCTCAGCTTTTGGTTGTTTGCTTGCAGGCCTTTGCTATGCTGAGTTTGCTTCCATGATTCCTGTGTCGGGAAGTGCTTATACATATGGTTATGCTACCATGGGAGAATTTGTAGCCTGGATCATTGGGTGGGATCTAATCCTCGAATACCTTTTTGGCTCGGCAACAGTAGCAGTAGGCTGGTCGGGGTATGTAACGAGCTTTCTGGCAGACTTTGGGATTGCATTACCAACTTCAATATGTCAAAGTCCATTTGTTTTTGACTCAGCCGGTTGGCATTTATCAGGTGCAATCATTAATTTTCCAGCAATCTTTGTTGTCGCACTTATGACCACCTTGCTGGTAATCGGTATAAAAGAATCAGCTAAGTTCAATAATATTATCGTATTGGTAAAAGTCACGGTTATACTTTTGTTTATCGGATTCGGAATAGCGCATATTCATGTTGTCAACTGGACACCCTTTATTCCTGCAAATACAGGCGAATGGGGGCATTTTGGTGCATCAGGGGTACTAACAGGAGCAGCAGTTGTTTTCTTTGCTTATATCGGATTTGATGCAGTTTCTACAACTTCACAGGAAGCAATTAATCCTAAGCGGGATGTTCCGATTGGAATTCTTGCTTCCCTGCTTATTTGTACGATATTATATATTGGTGTGAGTTTAGTACTTACAGGAATTGTAAGCTATAAAGATTTGAATGTATCTGCACCAATTGCACTGGCAATTGATACAGCCGGACCAAGTTTAATGTGGTTACGACCAATTATAAAGATAGGTGCTATAGCCGGTCTGAGCTCTGTTGTTCTTGTTTTGCTATTAGGTCAGTCACGTGTATTCTTTTCTATGGCAAGTGATGGATTATTATGGAAGAGTTTTGCAAAAACTCATTCTAAATTCAAAACGCCACACATAACGACCATTGTTACAGGCAGCTTTGCTGCATTTTTTGCAGGCTTATTTCCCATCGGATTACTGGGAGAATTAGTATCCATTGGGACTTTACTGGCATTTGTCATTGTTTGTGTTGGCATCATTATACTTCGTAAAGCTGAACCTGATGCAATACGCGGATTTAAAACACCCTGGGTGCCGTTGGTACCAGTTTTAGGTGCAGTAGTTTGTCTGTTTATTATGTCATCCCTTCCTCTAGATACCTGGATTCGTCTCTTTGTATGGATGGCAATCGGATTTGTGATTTACTTTACATATGGAGTAAAACACAGTCATGCAAGACAAAACAGAAAGAATAGCAAAAAATAAATACATATCCTGAATAAAAAAAAGCCCTGCATTCGCAGGGCTTTTTTTTATTCAGTGATTCTTTAAACAAGTAAGGACTTGTTCCTCAAATTTACTTACTCTAGCTAAGTCGTTGGCTAACTGAAGCAACCATTCGGTATCCTTTGCCATGAATGTTAATAATCATGACATCAGGATCTGCACTTAGTAACTTGCGCAACTTGCAGATATACACATCCATACTTCTTGCATTGTAATAGCTGTCGTCTTTCCAGATAGTTTTCAGTGTGTACTTACGATCTAAAAAGCTGTTGGTGTTGGATGCAAACAAAATAAGTAAATGCATTTCTTTTTTAGTAAGTTTCTTAGGTTCTCCTTTGAATGTAAGCATCCGCTTTTGAACATCTACTTCATAACCGCCAATTGTGTAAAAAGGCACCTGGAGAAGCTTGTAAAGCACATCATCGTCCTCGACTAATGTGACCTTTTCATTTTCATTTTCCATTTTCGTAATTTTTTGAGTTTGTATAGTGATAGTGAATATAGTTTTGAAATAATTTAGCACCCTGTTTATAAGATAATTACGGATGTTATTAATCGATAAACATCTTCGAATTGATATTCTTAATTCATAAAGATTACTTTATAGATGTCCTAATGTTATTGTTTTGTGATTTGTTTGTTTAATATTTATGCCAAAGATATATAATAATTTATTTTATAGCACTATTTTGATACAATATTTATTAACAATCTATTGTTTTATTGAATATTTTTGATTACAATTCATTTATTATTTAGGAATTTTGTATTTTTTGTTGTACCACAATAAAAGTTCATTCATAAATTTCAACATATTCAAATGTATCTAACTGCAAAAAACGTTGAATCTTATCGATTGTAGGTTTTTATTTAAAATAAACAACTAAATTACATAATTATAGACTTCACATCCATACTTTTGTATCAAAATAGATCTTTATTAACCTATCATTCATGAAAGAATATGCAAATATAAAAATAATTATTTACATTGTTAACCCTTTTAGCTCAATTTATTTAATGAAATTTTCAAAAAATTGTGAAAAGCCTTTTTAATGGAGATTTCAGTAGATTGGATTTTTTTATTTTTTTATATTAAGCATGAAAAGAAATGGTTTTTTTGTATTTTAAACTATAAAAACCTTGTTTTAAATGAACCAGACGGTTTTTAAAGTGTTTTTTTAATAGAATATGAAACCTTTAATTAAAATGAGTTATGAAACACACTATTTTAGGTGCAGGAGGATCGATTGGAAATACTCTTGCAAACGAATTGCTGAAATCAAAAGAGAGCGTTCGACTTGTATCAAGAAATAATTACCCGATAATAGGGGCAGAATCGTTTAAAGCGGATATTACTTCCTATGAGGAAACCTTGAATAGTGTGAAAGGATCGGATATTGTTTACCTTGTTGCCGGATTACCGTACGACAGGAAAGTATGGAAAGTATTATGGCCAAAAATAATGAAAAATGTCATAGATGCCTGTAAAAACTATGATGCAAAATTGATTTTCTTCGATAATGTGTATATGTATGGAAAAGTTGAAGGCAAAATGACAGAAGAAACCCCTTATTCACCCTGCAGTGTGAAAGGTGAGATCAGGGCACAGATTGCTAATATGCTGAACGATGAAATGAACCATAATAATTTGAAAGCAATTATTGCCAGATCGGCTGATTTTTACGGACCATATGCTTCAAATTCCAGTGTGTTGTATTTCCTGGCAATTGATAAACTGATGAAGAATAAGAAAGCACAATGGCTTGCTGATGATACTAAATTGCATTCTTTCACTTACACGCTGGATTGTGCAAAAGCTTTAAACCTGCTTTGGAATAAGGAGGAATGCTATCAACAAGTCTGGCATTTACCAACTGCAGCCCCTGCAATAACAGGAAATCAATTTATCAGTTTAATTGCAAAAGAACTTGAAGTAGAACCAACGCATACTGTTCTTAAAAAATGGATGCTTAGCATGGCCGGTTTATTTGACAAAACAATATTTGAGTCGTTGGAAATGCTTTATCAGAGCGAAAATAATTACCAGTTTGATTCTTCAAAATTTAATAAGTACTTTAATTTTAAACCTACATCGTATGAAGTGGGTATTCGTGAAACAATAGAGTTTTATAAACAGGCAAAATTATAAATTAATAAAACATGAAAGCAGTTACTAAATATCCGAATAAGTTTCTTCCTTTTTGGAAAAATAAGAGAAATAAGAAATATAAGTTTTTATATGTGGCTTTAAATATTTATCTTGCAATCGGTGTTGTGAGCTTGTTGATATCTATTTTTTATCTACTTTTGAATTTTGAGCAAGCTGATAAAATTATCGTTTATTGCGTTCCCGGATTTGTGATCTTTTTAAGTGCCGCAATACTCTATATAATTGGATATCAGAATGTGATTTCAGATGAAAAAATCAAAAGACATCGAATAATAAATACCAGAAATGAGAATGCCGAATAACGATTTATTCATTTTATACAAGTAGCATGTTTAAACTTTTCAAAAACATTGACCG
>Ga0302285_10001501_pt1 | contig 12959 bp, 10 predicted proteins | sample III_Fen_E2_2_FD_200455 | JGI IMG/M metagenome (GOLD analysis project Ga0302285, IMG submission 200455) | Peat permafrost microbial communities from Stordalen Mire near Abisko, Sweden - III_Fen_E2_2 | ecosystem: Environmental > Terrestrial > Soil > Wetlands > Permafrost | place: Sweden: Abisko...
CCTTTCATCAAAGCAGTATCCATAGGGAAAATGGTAGAGCGGAAGACCGATTTACGCTCGGCAGATAAATCGCGGCGGAAGCGTTTACTGTCCGGCAAATATGTTTTCAGAACTGATAAACCGAGTTGGTCAATGACCTGCTCATACAAATCGTATAATTCACTTTTTTCACGTCCATCCACCATCGTCCAGAATAGATATAGCCCTTTTGCTTTCGCTAGCCCTGTAGTCATCAGGTTCTCGTTGAACATGGAGGTAAATTGCAGGGTACTTTCCAGTACAAAGCGGTCAGCACTGACAGGAGCAAATATGTAGTCCATCTGGGAAAGGGTTGAAACTACCCCCTTGCTTTTCAGTGTACCCGGCAAATCAAAAAAGACGATGTCAGGTCGTACCTCTTCTTCCTTCATCATTCTCTCTGCATCATCGAGGGCTTCAGAAGGATTACTTGCGATAACGGGATAGGCTTTTTTCTTCAATTGCCGAAAATGATCACAGGCAAGAGTTTTAAGGGATAGGTTCTCATCTATCAGCCTTACTTCTCGTTCCCTCATATCTACAATACTGTTTTGAGGATAATCACAGTCGACAATGGCGACGTTATACCCTTTTACATAATGAAGGTAACTTGCAACAAGTACTGTTACCGAAGTTTTTCCAACGCCACCTTTCTGTGTGGCAAATGCGATAAAGATTTCTTTACTCATAATTGTATTACATTAAATTTATAATTAAATGACTTGATAAGTCGTTCTTTTCTCGAATATACCAGGGTTTATAACCGTAAAGGAACATGACGGCATCTCTTTACAGGATTGAAGCCCTAAATGGATACGTCTGCAAATCTGTACGACAAGACGGCAATACGACGGTAAATCCATAAATCGACACAACAGCAACCCTTTGTATCCCCAATTATCGACATCAATGCAAAGCCGGATATGCAATACCTCAGTTTTGCCATTATCTGATGCTGTAAGACCCTGTTTTTTTATACATTTCTATCATTTGTTATTCAAATCTTCGGCAAATAAACAAGGAATATCTATCGCTTGTATCGTTTTTCGGGTTGGTGGAAGCTTGTGGCTTTTGAATGGCAGTTTGTGGCACTTTTACCAGTTATAAATCAATGTGTAAAGACTTTACTTTTGTCCCCAAGCGACAAAGCGCATAGAAGATGTTTCACCCGCAATGAATAGGGCTAACCATTAATCCGTCCGAAGGCGGATTTTTATGTTCTCAAAAACATAGCAAGGTATCTTTTGAGTTACTCGAAATAAATTCGGTAACTCAAAAGTACTTGCCCTTGCAGGGGGCTGGCAACCCTCCGAAGTCGTGCGCCCATAAGGGTATACAGTAAATGTAACCGTAGCGGGTTACCGGGCATGGGTTTTCAACGCCCGTCATTAGCCAACTTATCTGCCAACGAAAGAACGGCAGGGAGTGTAGCATGTTGGAAACGCTATAAGTCAGCTAACTATCAAGCTGCTACTGAATAGCTAGATGAAATGATAGATACGAGGATAAAGGCCATACTGCTTGAACGGTAGCCCGAGCGGTTATAGAGGGAACTCTGACGGATGAAGATGGTTATGAACGTCAGACTGCAATACTTTCACTTTCCGACTTTAAGTGATAAGCCGAAAACCAATTTGCAGCGCAGCCACAATAAGTGGTATTAGGGTGGACATCGTATCCGACAATCTATCGAGCAGGTTACTGTATGTCTAAATGGGGATTACCTAAGTGGAAAATAACAAAAGGTTACATAGTTAGCTTTTTGAATATCCCATATGGTAACGGAACTCCCGTAGTAGTCCGAGCAAGGGAAAGCCTTGTACATGGCGAAGGGGAGTAGTTAATGTTTTTAATACAATTAAAGAATGATGTGTGAGACATTATGAGAAATTCAGAGAAAGTATTAAACAGTCTATCAGAGCACAGTTTAAACCCAAACTACAAGTTTGAACGGCTCTATCGCATCTTATTCAACGAAGAGATGTATGCAGTGGCATACCAGAAAATTTATCCCAACGAAGGTAATATGACCTGCGGAACAGATGGGAAAACTATTGATGGTATGAGTATTGAACGCATCAAAACATTGATTGAGACTTTGAAAGATGAAAATTACCAGCCTCATCCGTCAAGAAGGATGTATATTCCCAAGAAAAATGGGAAAATGCGTCCACTTGGCATACCTGCCGTAGATGATAAGCTGGTGCAAGAAGTAATGAGAATGATACTGGAAGCCATTTATGAGGGTCAGTTTGAAACATGTTCGCATGGTTTCCGACCACATCGTAGTTGTCATACAGCATTAGGCTACGTCAAAGGTGCGTTCACGGGTGCAAAATGGTTCATAGAAGGTGATATCAAGGGGTTCTTTGATAATATCAACCATGATGTCCTGATAAACCTACTGAGAGAGCGCATTACTGATGAACGTTTCTTGCGCCTGATAAGAAAGTTTCTTAACGCAGGTTATATCGAAGAATGGAATTTCCACCAGACTTACAGCGGCACACCTCAAGGCGGAGTTATCAGCCCCATATTGGCTAATATCTACCTTGATAAGTTCGATAAGTATGTCAAGGGGTATATATCCAGATTCGATAAGGGCAAAGTAAGGCAGCGTAATCCAGAATCAAAGAAGATAGGGAAAAAGAAGTACAAGCTTGTAAAGAAACTGGAAAAAGAAGAAGATGTTGAGAAGAGAAAAGAGCTATCGAATGCTATTAAAGAAATAGTCAAAAAGAGAGCTACGATTCCTGCGAACAACGAAATGGACGAAAGTTACAAGCGGCTGAAGTATGTGAGATATGCAGATGACTGGCTAGTTGGTGTTATCGGAAGCAAAGAGGATTGTAAGAGAATCAAGGAAGAATTTAAGGATTATCTTAATACAGAATTGAAACTGGAACTATCCGATGAGAAAACGCTAATAACAAATTCCAGACAGAGGGCAAAATTTCTCGGTTACGAAGTCCGTGTACGCAGGTCAAATCAAACCAAAAGAAACAAGCTCGGCAATCCGATGCGAGATTTCAATGGTAGGGTTAACTTGTTTGTGCCACATGAGGCAATGAAGAAGAAACTCATTGAGTATAATGCAATGAGAATCGTCACCAAGAAAGGCAAAGAAGTTTGGATGTCTACCAGACGTCCAAATCTGCTCAACTTGGATGATGTAGGAATACTCTCCCGATATAACTCGGAAATCAGAGGTTTCTACAATTACTATTCATTGGCGAATAACTGTTCTATCATCCATTCCTTCTACAACATTATGGAGTACAGCATGTACAAAACATTTGCAGCTAAATATAGCTCCACTGTACGTAAGATTATACGCAAATTTTCTCAGAATGGAGAATTTGTCATTGCTTATGTGAGTAAAAAAGGAGAAAAGAAACGCTACAAATTCTATAATGAAGGTTTTAAACACAAGGTTTTAAACAACAAGAATCACTATGCAGATAATCTTCCTCGCATTACCTACTATATGGGGAAACTAACAACTAGGCTAATGAATAGGCTTAGAACTCGTGTTTGTGAGTATTGCGGAGCTATTGATGATTTGAAGATGTACCACGTTCGAAAGTTGAAAAAACTAAAAGGAAAGAACGACTGGGAAAAAGTCATGATTGCTCGAAGAAGAAAAACAATGGCAGTATGTTGCCACTGCTATGATATGATTCATGCGAATCAATAGACTGAATACATTAATGGAAAGCCGTATACATCGAGAGGTGTACGTACGGTTTGGGGGCGAGTTCTTCCAGACCTGCCACAGCAATGTGGCAACTGGCGGGAAGTGCTTAGCCCACGGGCTGCCTGTTTCAACCTGCGGTGGCATTTGAATGGTGGGCTTTTGTCGTGATACCACTAAAATCCATGTAATATGAATGAAGAGAAGAAAAGTAAACAAGGACGCAACCCAAAGAATGATCCGGCAGTGTTCCGTTATACGGTGCGTTTTACCGCCCAGGAACATGCCCGTTTCCTTACAATGTACGAGCAAGCGGGTGTGTATGCCAAGGCGGTTTTTATCAAAGCCCGGGTATTTGATGAGGTGTTTAAAGTGATGAAAGTAGATAAAACGCTTGTCGATTATTATACGCAACTTTCTGCTTTTCACGCTCAATTCCGTGCTGTCGGGGTAAATTATAACCAAACGGTGAAGGAACTAAAGAGTCATTTTTCAGAGAAAAAAGCAATGGCTTTGCTTTATAAATTGGAAAAACAAACTGTAGAACTCGCTACTTTAAGCCGTCAGATTATTTCACTCACTCAGGAATTTCAACAGCAATGGTTGCAAAAATCAATATAGGAAGTTCTCTTTATGGAGCGTTGGCATACAACGGTAAAAAGATCACGAGGGAAAAACTACTTTTAATAACACGAGATTTTTACAGAACGGCTTTTGCGGGGCATTAGAGTCAATATGTCACATTTCTTATTCTTTTTTTTAAACTATTCATCGCTTGCGGTTTTGGAAAATAAGAATAAGTTATGTGTTCTGCTCTGCCTATTTGATAAATGGTTTTGATAAGCTATTCGGTCATCAATATCATTTATAGGCGATATTGGCGGAACGTCCTTAAACGCAAGTTTTGCTTGTATTATTCTTGCCTTTTGACTATTTGGAGAAATATAGCATTTACTGCTCTGCCTTTAAGTGTTTTTCTATTCAATCCCATATTTTTTCATTTTCTCGTAAAGTGTGGGACGGCTTATCTTAAGTAGGCTAGCTGCCAGTACCTTGTTGTTTCGAGCCGCATCAAGCGCCTTGATAATATGTTCCCGTTCTTCGTTTTCAGCTTTCAGTGCATAACCGTCAGCCGTCACGTGTAAGTCAATATCCAGTTCTTTCGTACCAATGGTGTTGTTTTCCGTCAATAGGACTGCACTGCGTACGCAATGCCGTAGCTCCCGTACGTTTCCCGGCCAACCATAGGCTTGCAGCAGCTTCTGTGCCTCCACATCAAAGCGGATAACTTTTTTGCTGAATTCTACGCAACTTTGTTCCCTGAAGAACCCTGCCAGCGGCAGAATATCTTCCCTACATTCTGCGAGCGAGGGAACGCTGATAGTGAATTCACACAGACGATGATATAAATCTTCCCGAAATCTTCCCGTTTCTATCGCTTTCCCGATATGTTCGTTTGTGGCAGCGATAATCCGTATATTGGTGTTCATTTCCTGTTTGCCTCCGACAGGGCGATAGCTGCGTTCCTGCAAGGCCCTTAGCAATAATGCCTGTATCTCGTATGGAAGATTGCACACCTCATCCAGAAACAGTGTTCCGCCATTGGCCGCATGCAGCACACCCGGTTTGTCATCCGTCGCTCCGGTGAACGCTCCCTTGGTGTGTCCAAAGAACTCCGAAGCCGCCAACTCTTTAGGGATAGCCCCGCAATCAACGGCTACAAAAGGATTACCTGCCCGCGAACTTGCGGCATGGATACTTCGTGCCACGTGTTCCTTGCCTGTACCGCTGTCTCCCCGGATCAGTACCGACATGTCCGTATTTGCCACTAATTGCACCCTTCGCTCCATTTCCCGTATGGCTTTACTCTCTCGTCGGAAAATATGGGAACGTTCCGGTTTATTTCTTCGTTGTAACAATTCCCTGAGCAGGCTGTAGAGCTTATCCGGATTTATAGGCTTAGGCAGGTAGTCTTCCGCTCCCAATTTCATGGCTTGAACGGCAGAGGGTATCCCAGAGTATTCCGTCATCACGATAAAGGGGATACGGATTTGCTGTTTGTTCATCCACTCCAATATATCTTCCACGCCGTCACCATCGGGTAACCGGATATCCGAGAGGATAACGTCGGCATTGGTGGTAGCAATCAATTTGCGGGCCTGTACGGCAGAATCTGTATGCTCTGTTTGCAGCCCTTTCCGTTCCAGCCAATTGCACAACATCCGGCACAGGACAGAATTATCTTCGATAATCAGGATCTTACTCATACCATATCTGACTTATAGCCTTCGTCTTTTATCTTTTCCGCTGCCTGCATTATAAGCTGCTTACCGGTAACAAGAACCTTGTCCACTGCATTCCGTACTTTTTCGTCCTTTATCCCGTTTCCTTGTGCAAGTAGCTGACATAGTTCTCTCAACGAGGTATCTGCTCGCACGATCTCCCATAATGGAAGCAGATGATGTACCAGCATGGTGGTTGTCAGACAGTCTTCTTTTTCCATGCTTTCTGTGAGCGTTTGCATATCCTTTTCCGTCTCACGAATCAGCAGTTCGAGCATTTCTTTCCCGTTTTGTTCCCCGGAAAGCAATTCGGAGAAATCGGCCTGAAGCGCAGGTTGTTCCCGTTGCTCTCTGATGCAGCGTTGTACCGCAGACAGTAGTTCTATGATGGAAAAAGGTTTATACAGGCATCCGGCAAATCCGGCAGCAGTGAAGTCTTCTTCCCGACAGTCGGCACGAGCGGTCACGGCAAGCACCGGAATGGTTCTTGATGTCCCGATGTCCGACGTTCGTAGTAGTTCCAGTAGATCAAATCCGCTCATTTGGGGCATCCGTATATCCGTGATGAGCAGGTCGTATTCCTGTTTCCGCATCAGCTCCGTCAGTTCCTGTACATCCCGGCAGGTATCACACCGTACCCGGTAGCGGGTCAGCATGTCTCGTGTCATCAAAAGGAGCACGGCATCATCGTCAATGGCCAGTATCCGTAGTCCGGCAGGCAGGTTACAGGACGGGGAAACTTCCTGTGCGAAATGTTGTTCTTCTGTGACGGGTAAAGGCACCACAACAGTAAACGTGCTGCCTTTACCGACTTCACTTTGTACCCCTATCTTACCATTCAATAGTCCCGTAAGTCCTTGTGCTATGGCTAGCCCCAATCCGAATCCTTCGTGGGTTTCAGCATTTTCCAATCGTTCGAAGGGTTTGAAGATACGTGTGATCTGTTCCGGTGTCATACCTGTTCCTGTATCCGAGACTTCAATGCTCAACGTTCCTTCCCGATAACACAGCCGTAGTTTTACTTCCCCCGTTGGCGTAAATTTCACAGCATTCGAAAGCAGGTTCCCTGCTAGTTGAATGAGTTTCTCCCGATCGCCTGTCACCACGGTATCCCCACCAATACATTCGGTGCCGAATGTCAATCCTGCTTTGTGAGCTATCGCGTTGAACTCGGCAGCCAACGTGTCTGCAAGGCTTTTTATCCGGAACGGCGCACGGTTGGGTTGTTCCTTGCCCGTATCCAGTCGATAGAAGTTTAGCAGAGCATTCAACAGGGTAGTCATGCTGTCCGAAGATTGCAGGATGGTTTCACACAAACGGGTCCGCTTTTCCTTGAAACGTTCGTCCATCAATAGTTCCGTACATCCCCGGATAGCGGTAAGTGGTGCCCGCAGATCGTGACTCACAGTCAGCATCATATTTTTACGGCTACGAAGTAGTTCCTCGTTGCGGTGGTTCAATTTCTCCAGCTGCATCCGGTAACGGTATCTGTTCTTTAGGTCATGATGCAGGATAAGATAGAACACGATGGCGAGCAGAGCGGCACCAATACCCAGGTAGGAAACAAGTCGCAATCTTTTTTCCTGTCCAAGAAAATAGGCGTCCGACTTTTCTTTCGCATTTACTTGTGATATGTGGCTGAAATCCGTTATTAACCGGCTTATTTCGTGGTCAAGGTAGGTGTTTTGCCTATTCAGACTGTCCATGTGTAAAAGTAACCGTTCACTCTTTTTCTTCTGCACCTGCTGTATCTCGTTCGCTAATGAGTGGAACAGGAGACCGGAACTATCCTGATTTTTTTGTAGGATAGTTTCATTTATCTTCTCTGCTCGGAGACGAGATTTCTTCTTGTTATGGAATAGTCCGAGAAAATCCTTGTTTTCTTTCTCGCTTTTCGTGTAATTGTTCTTTATTTGTTCCGCGAGCTGTTGTTTTTCTTGTTTTGTCTGCCGGATAATGTTGGGCATACGCCTATTTACTAATTTGTTGGTAGCCTGCAACTCTTTTAAATCCTTCACGATGGCAAGGGTCTGGACTTCTTTGGCGGTAAGTAAGGTGAGAATAGAGCTAATACGGCGACGTTGGTTTCCCTGAGGCAATTGATTTTGTAGTTTCTTCAACGAAGTCACAACTTTCTCTCGTTTTTCCCGGTAAGTGTTGATGTCTTCCTCGCTCCAGACGATCGCCTGCTCACTTAGCAAAGCAATATCGAGTATTTGTACAGTGATAGCCTCGGCCTGTTCTTGTTGTTTCAGTGCGGTTTCCGAGTACTTATCTATGACCGAAAGACGATTGTTTTCCCGGTAAGTCAGCATGAGAAGAACGAGGAACAGCAGCACCAGGGCAACATAGCCCGTGATGATTTTTAGCTTTAAAGGGAGTAACGAAGAAATCATAAGCATCTATATCTATCGGTTGTTTTTGATGCAAAACACCCGCCACATCCGAAAAAGACAGACAGGCAGGTTATTCGAGGTTGTGGAATCTAACGATGGGAATCACATCCGGAAAGAATTTATCAGACCCGTTCCAACTTTAAATCAGCCTCCTTTTTTATCCTTTTATATCTGATCGTTTTGCACCCAACATATATTTTTTATTAGCCTTACATTCTTGTGGTTCTGTCCGAACGAAAAAGGAATATTAGGATCATTGTTGTTAGTTCTGCTATTAATAAGTATTTTATTTTCTTTAAATAAGATGATTATTTGTTGCTCCGCAATTACATCTCTCATTCCCCAACAGATATGCAAATAGCTTGTTATGATCATTGTATCTCGCTCGTAGCATTTGATGTACCAGCCTCTCTTTTTAGCTAGTGTTTCTATTTGCATTTTAAGCATTTCCGGCTTTTTCGTTGTATTTATTGTCGTCAGTTTCAGTTTATTATGCAATACGATAAACAGGAATATAAATAACATTGCTGAAGAGAGCAACATCCACGTTACGGATACATCATTTAGGATCATTTTAGAATGGGCGGATACTTGCACTAAGAGCAAGAAAAAAACAAAGAATGGTGGAATTAACGCGAATGCTAATAATTGATAATGTGCAAGATACTCTGAGTAGCAGAGTTTGAGTCGGTTGTTTCCGGTTGTACGGATTATTGGTTCAGATGCCATAATTTTTTTGATATTTAAGTTTCAAACAGAAGTTTTTTATTTGTAATTATTCGTTATCGTGCCTAAATAAAGCAAGCAGGCATCGTGATAAATAAGATACATTCACACCTACTTGTGTTTTTAAAAAGCAACCAACTGCCCCATTAGTGAAACGATGGCAGTTGGAAGCAGGCTAACTAAACAAAACTATTTTAAAAATCGACGAACCGCATTTCACAATGCCTGTTCATTGGATAGAGTAGCCAACTAACGGTCTCTAACCTTTCAACAAAGGAAAGGGGCGTTGGAAACTCCTAAGAAATCTAGTAAAATAACTCCATTATACATTTTACAATGCTTGTTCTTTTTCGGTTATGCGTATTTCTCTACCCGCTTTTTCAATCTTTTAAAAGTTAGTGTATAAAAAAAGCGTGTAAACCTTGTTTATTGGTTTACACGCTTTTTATAGAATTTTGTTTATACTACTTATTTGAGAATGGACTGATAGATGTCAGGGAATCTGCGACTAAAATATTCAGGAAAACGTTCTGTCATTGGAAATAACTTCCCCTGTTTTATCTGCAGGATGTTGGTATATACATCACCCTGTTTTGAGTTATCCACAATCAGGATATTGTCGAAAAAGGAATAATAGGCGTTTAGATTTTTATATCCGGCTTTCCATTTATAAGCAAGGGTGTAGTCGCTTACAAAATGGCCTTTAAATTCAGTTCGAACCTGTATCCTGTGTTTGGCTATATCCTGATTTTCGAGACAAAAGAAAATAAAATTTATTGTATAACCTTCTTTTTTGAATATCTCTGCCCAATAAAGCGGATTGGCATCAAAATTTGTTTCGTAACAAAAATCAGTCTTGCTGGTTAATGCTTTGTCAACAGCTTTCTCAAATATTTCGGTTGTTTTGTTTCTTGCAAATTCCTCCCGAAGTTCGCTGTCGGGCAATTGATTATAATACTCAAGGAAGAGCTTGTCGTAATCGAAAGAGAGTAAACCTTCGGGTAAGAAAGAAGGAGCAAAGGTTGATTTCCCTGCACCATTACATCCTGCGATGATTGTCAAAATGGGCATTTACCTGTAATGCATTAAAATGTTCCTTACTTAATTGTCCATTTCTTTTTCTTTCTTGAAATAAATTTTCTTGTGGGAGTACTTGTTTGTTCAAAATTTCCCTTGCCTTTGCCATTTGGTCGGTAACTTTGATACCTGTAATTATTTTTTGCTTACTCATAGAATCAATTTTTTTGTTTGTTTATAATACGTTATCTAACAATTCTCCAATTGATAAAGTACTTATACAGAAAAACCTTACAAAGATAATACTTATTTTTCAATAAGCGATTTTTTACGTGTAAACCAATATATCAAAGAACGACCTCACCCCCGACCCCTCTCCTCAAGGAGAGGGGATAAGTGCTTTTGTTTCCACAGGCTAAGCCAATAGCCTGCGGGTTTTGTATGTACCGTTTAAAACGGTTGACCAGCAACCCCTCGTTGCAAACGAGGGGTAGAAAGGCTGTTGGAAAATGAAACCGTCCCACATCTCTTCTTCTGGAGAAATGTGGGACGGAAATAATGATTAAATGTGAGGGAGTGGGTATGTGTTTGCCACTTATTGATTAACTAATTCTTCTATAGCTTCTATAAATGCTTGTGTGTCGGGAAGTAGTCTTTCGACCGTTTCACGGTCGAAAGATAAAAAATCGTCATAATCGCCACTATGTCGCTTATCAAAAAGCTCTGAATAGGTGATATTATAACTCCGGGAGAGTTTCCCATTTACAATAAAGCTCATTCCAAACATTTGCTTTACGCCGGAATGTGTATGCGCCTGTATGCTGCTTTTAATGAGCAGAGCCGAAACTGCATAATAACAAGCATAATATAACCTATTTATTGCTGCATTGTAATGATCTTTTTCAAGCATATCCACCGCTTACTGAACAGTGTCTTTTGCTCGTTCCAAGCGGTATACCACAAGTGCCACAATCATTTCTTCCATTAGTTCTTCTTTCATAACACAATCCCTTCATTCATTACATTCACATAAAAAGGTGTTTTGAAAGGCCGGTTTTCCCAGTTGGACTTAGGAAGGATGATGGAGCTGATTATTACACCGGTTTCCAATGACAAGTCGCTAAGTTGACCGATAATTTCTTTTTCTTCTTCTACAGGTATTTTTGTTTTATCTACCAATATCAGTAAGTCAATATCGCTGTCGTGACGTGCATCCCCCCGTGCTTCGCTACCATAGAGTATAGTTTTTGCATCAGGGCTTATTCGTTTGAGTATCTCTTTAATTTGCTGTACTATTTTAGGTCGTTTCATAACACGCTCCTTTACTTTTATATGCCACAAAGATAACCATTATTTCCATTTTCCAATATATCAATGAACGCTTCTTTTTTTGTTCCCATAGGCTAAGCCAATAGCCTGTGGGTTTTGTATGTACCGTTTAAAACGGTTGACCAGCAACCCCTCGTTTGCAAACGAGGGGTAGTGGAGCAATACCGCTTATTTAGTAAAATAAACCAATCCACTTTTAGAATCACCCTGGAATGTCAGGTAGTAGCCGGTTGATGCGGCTTGCACCACTTTCAGGCTGGTTAAGGTGATATCAGGACTGCCTACTATCTGGAGTTTACCACCGGTTTTATCGCCCACGGTCATATCGCCTGTCCACGACAACAGGTACTGTGCCTTGGTAGCGATATTGGTTACAGCTACGCGGTTGCTTTGCACGGTCAGTCCCCAGCTGTTTACCTGATCTAACAGAATTTTGGTGTCGTTCCACACAAATTCAGGAGCAGCAGGATTGACGGTTATCACCAGTGTAACTGTTCTGCCGGTCTGATCTTTTACAGTAAGGGTGGCAGTACCTTCTTTTACACCTGTAATGCTGATGGTAGATTCCGACAAGGTGGCGGTGGCGTTGGCTGCCGATGAATTGGTGAGCACATAACCACCATTTCCGGTTGCAATTTTTACTGTACCCGTTTCGGCTACTTTCAAGGCTATGGTTGTTTTTTCAAGCGTCAGATCAACCTGAACCTCGTCTTTTTTACATGATCCAAGTGCTACTATGCAACTTACTACGATCAATAAATTTACTATCTTTTTCATATATCTTTTATTTTTTTTAGTCTCCGGTCAACAGTCTCCAGTCAGCAGTCTGTGGTAATAGTTCCCACTCTGCTAACTGTTTACTGTTTACTGATCACTGTTTACTGTTTATTGTTTACATTTAATTTAATAACTTCCACTCCGTCTTTGACGGCTGTTTTTGGAGTCGTGTTCACTTTCAGCTTGATGACTCCGGTTCCGTCGGCAGTAGTTGCTTTTAAGCTCAGGTCACCTGTTTTGCCTGTAAGACTTACCACGCCGGCAGTAGCAGTAGCTGCCTGATCGTTGATATAGAACAGCGTGAATTTATCAGCGTCAGTACCCACTACTTTAACATTTGTACCTTCGACGGTGATGGCCGGTGCCAGTAACCAACTGTAGTTTATTGCTACGGTGAAGTTTACGGTCACATCCGGTGCTACATCGTAAGTCGCATCGCCGGCTTGTGAGGCGGTAATGGTGGTAGCACCTTCTTTGAGAATATGCACTTTCCCATCTGCACTAACTGTGGCTATGCTATTATCTTTAATGCTGTAGGTAACTGCTAGTGTACTGGATGCTACGGCTGCCAGTGTAAAGTCAGCGTCGCCTGTTTTAGCTGTGATATCCGTCAGACCGGTGATGGTTTGTGGCGTTTTAGGACTTACTGTCAGTTTTACTGTCAGCTGAGGAGCCACATCATAAGTCGCATCTCCTGCTTGTGAAGCGGTGATGTTGGCA
>Ga0302285_10001502_pt1 | contig 12957 bp, 8 predicted proteins | sample III_Fen_E2_2_FD_200455 | JGI IMG/M metagenome (GOLD analysis project Ga0302285, IMG submission 200455) | Peat permafrost microbial communities from Stordalen Mire near Abisko, Sweden - III_Fen_E2_2 | ecosystem: Environmental > Terrestrial > Soil > Wetlands > Permafrost | place: Sweden: Abisko...
GATAGGATATTCGGTCAACAAAAAGGAACACGTTTTTTCTTTTTAATAAAAAAAGAGATTCTTTTCAAAGCTGAACTTATGTTTTTTTTATACAATATTTCGGTCTAGTATCCTAAAGTTGCGCCGGCAGATGTTACATTCAAGTGAGCCTGTGCTCCTAATACTAAGGGTAAATTATAATCAACATGTCCGGCCGGAAAATCGAAGCAAACGGGGTAATCGTACTCCGAAACAGCATCGTATATAATTTCAGCAATCGATCTATTCATCAACGGATCTTCGCTGGTTTCGCTAAACTGACCCACAACAAGCCCGGAAATCTGCGCCAATGCACCGCTTAACCGCAGGCTTTGCATCATTCTATCGATTTGGTAAGGCTTCTCGCCAACATCTTCGAGAAAGAGGATGTTGTTCTGCAGCTGCATATCGAATTTGCTTCCACGCAAGCCCAACAGTACGGAAAGATTTCCACCGATAAGTTTTCCGGTAACTTGTCCTGCCCGGTTGAGCGGCTGAGGCGGAAGTGTATAAGCCGGAAACTTGCCGAATAAGATGTCTTTTATACCTTGCAGCTGTTCGGCATCGGGCGGCAATTCGGTGAAATACTTGGTCATAACGCCATGGATGGAGGCAATACCCAAATTGGTGATGGCATTGTGCAGTATGCTGATGTCGCTGAATCCGATGAGCCATTTGGGCGATTTCTGAAAACCGGAGAAATCCAGTTTGTCGATAATCGGTGCTAGCCCGTAGCCTCCTCTGCTACACAGAATAGCTTTTACCCCGGGGTCATCGAGTGCTTGTTGCACATCGGCCACGCGCTGACTGTGGGTTCCGGCAAAGCGCCCGTATTCAGCGCGGGTATAGTGACCTTCGGAGGGCTGTAACCCCCAACTAGCCAGCATTTTTTTTGCTCCATCAATATAATCGGGATTTATGACACCCGAAGGGGAAATGATGCGAATTTGATCGTTGTATTTTAGCGTATTTGGAGTCATGATGATAATTTGATGTGGTGATAATTTGATGTGATGATGTGATGATGTGGTGATGTGGTGATATGGTGATTTCTGATGTGATGATTATTGATTATGTCTTTAGTTGGCTTTTCATTTTGGAAATAATACTTGAAAGTAATTTCTTTATACTGATTAATTTTGAAAGCAATCCGGGATCAAAGGGATAACCCAATGAATGCTGGCATAAAAGTAACCAATATTCTGTTTCGTCGGCCTCTTTGGCGGCAATCTTTAATTTGTGGATAAAATCAGCTTTACTTTCACTGTTTTGGGCTTCTCTAACGTTTGCTCCGATAGATGTGCCGGATTTTAGTAGTTGTCTGGCAATAACATATTTCTTTTGCTCTTCAAGCAGTTCCGAGAACCGGATAATATCAATTGCAAACTCAAAACTCAATTCCAGTATCTCATTTCTCTTCTCCATAGTAAATCTGATATTTAGCCAATCAATTAATCTTCAAATTATCACATCAAATTATCATCACATCATCGTATCATCGTATCACCACATCAACTCATTATCACATCACCACATCATCACATCAAAAAATCATCACATCAATCACATTTTCCCCTCATCGGCAAAACTATAATATTGTCCTTTGGCAATGATGATATGATCGAGTAGGGTGATGCCAATGGCTTCGCAGCCGGCTTTGATCTTGCGGGTTATCTGCTCGTCTTCGTGACTCGGGCAGTTTTGCCCGGAAGGATGATTGTGCGCAACGACCACCGCCAGTGCCGATTTTTCCAAAGCCATTTTGAGCAACATCGGTATATCCACCACCGTTTGTCGACTGCCGCCCTGTGTCAATCGTTTTATCTCAATAACTTTATTGGCTCCGTTGAGTAGCCCCACCCAAAATTCTTCGTGCGGCAGGTCTACCAGTTGCGATTCAAAAAGGTCGAAAAGATCCAGGCTCGAAGTGATCTTCTTCCTTTCGAGTATTTCACTGGTTTTTCGTCGTTTTCCTATTTCGAGTGCTGCCATGATGGTGATGGCCTTCGCTTCGCCTATGCCTTTGAAGCGTTTGCAAAGATCGGAAATAGAAAGTAGCGCCAGTTCGTTGATATTGTCGCTGCATTCGTGCATGATGCGCCGTGAGAGTTCCACGGCCGATTCGTCGCGATTGCCCGAGCCGATAAGTATGGCCAGCAACTCAGCGTCCGAAAGGCTATGTGCACCTTTGCGAAGCATTTTTTCGCGCGGGCGGTCATCTTCGGCCCAATCGCGGATTGTCAATCGTTTATCGTCGGTTACCATACGTCAAAAATACAAATAATTTTCTTTTTTACAAATTAAGTAGACAAAGGCAGAAAATAAGATGCAATATACCGAAAGCAAGACGACTGTATCGAAGTGCTAATAAAAACTGAAACCTGCCCTAAAATTCCTTTTAGGCAAATAAAACTCTCCTTGTGTAAATAAAAAAAATAACATGTTCTTTTATATTGTGTAATAATGTTTTTATTTGGGGGATTGAAAAAATACAGAACTCGACATAAAGTGGAAATATGGGCTATTGAACAGCGCATATTCAAATAGAATAGCGCATATATAGGTGTTATGCACCATCGTAAAAAGAATCAGACATAATTTACGACCTAATTTTCTGTAAAAAACATGACAGAAAAAGACTGATTATTAAATCATTCGAAAATAATTTGATTTTTCTATGTGGAATCATTTTTTTTTGTATTTTTGTCATTAAATGACAAGTCAATAAATACAAGTCTATGAAAGCAACATTTGGCGAATACATAAAAAAACTAAGAATAGAAAATGGTTTAACTCTGACTCAACTCGCTGCACAACTTGAACTTGATTCTGCAAATTTGAGCAAAATTGAGAATGGGAAAAGAGAATTTGATGAGAAAAGATTAATCAAACTATCCATTGCATTTAATTTAAATATTGATGTTCTTAAAACAGAATTTTTTAGCGATTTATTTGCAAAGAAAATTTATCAAAATAATTGCTCTATTGAAACACTTACTGTTGCAGAAGAAAAAGTGAATTATTTAAAAAGCATGAATGTAAAACAAACAAAACTCAAATTTTAAATGTCACAGAGAAAGGATAAATTACAAGAATTGATTGAGAGATACAAGTTATTCAAACAGCAAGGACGTTTAGACTTAAGCTCGGAAGAGACAATTCGAACTTGGATTAACGAATTACTATCCATTTTTGATTGGAATGTAATGGATACATCCCAAATTCTTCAAGAAAAAGTTTTATCGAAAGAAGAAAAGGAAAAACTCAACGCAATTGGTTCGACCTCAACCAGACCCGATTATAGTTTTAAAATGGGAAATCAAAAACTGACTTTTCTTGATGCAAAAGCAGTATCCGTTAATATTGAAACTAGCAATTCATCAGCCTTTCAAATTAAATCATATGGATGGTCAATTTTGGCACCATGTTCTTTTTTGACAAATTTTGAAGAGTTTGCAATCTACGACTGCACTTACGTTCCAAAACAAGAACAATCTGCAAATCTAGGACGTATTTATTTGAAAATTGATGAATACGTTGAAAATTTTGAATTATTAGAAAGTCACCTACTAAAATCAAATGTATTAAACGGGACTCTTTCAAAAATTTATTCAGACACATTAAAGACAGAAAGAAATATTCAAAGACTTACTCCTGACTTAGTTTTTGCAGAACAATTATCAAAATTTAGACTGGCTCTAGCAAAAGATATAGTTAGAAATAATCATGAATTGATTGGTAATAACTCTGAATTACTTGCATATTTAACGCAAGTAATAATCAATCGTATAATCTTTATTAGAATTTGTGAGGCTCGCAAAATTGAAAAGGATGGATTACTGCTTGATTTTCAGAAAAATGGATTTTGGAGTGAATTTAAAAGCTCCTCTTACAATTTATTTTTTGAACACTACGATGGTCCTTTGTTTGAAAGAGTAAGTAATATTCATGAATTGGAAATATCTGATGAAGTTCTTAAAGAATTGATAGACTTGCTTTATTATCCTTCACCTTATCGCTTTGACGTAATTCCGACCAAACTTCTTAGCGATATATATGAAATATTTTTGTCAAAAAAATTAGTAATCGATGGTGGTGAAGTTTCCGAGAAACTTAAACTTGAATATATAAAAACAAATGGAGCAATTAGCACACCGCAATACTTAGTCCAAGATTTATTAAAGAGGACTATCAGAATTGATAAGCTAATTGAAAATGGATTAGATAGTATATTTAGAACAAAAGTATTGGATATTGCTTGTGGAAGTGGAATTTTTATAATTGAGACATTCGATTATTTTCAAGACATTTTAATTGAGTATTTCACTCGTAACCCCAGTGCAAACTTTAGCCGTTTATTTTTTCAAAATAACGACTTCACTACACTGACAATAGAGGGTAAGAGATATTTGATTTCACAATGTATATTTGGAGTTGATATTGACCCTGAAGCAGTTGAAGTTGCGAGAATGTCATTATCACTCAAAGTAATAGATAGCTCAGAATACTTTGAGAATTATCAAGAACTTGGAGTTTTTGGTAATCAAATTCTCAATAATGTTGGAAATAACATCAAGTGTGGAAACACTCTAGTATCAACAGACATTATTCAACAATATCCAGAAATAGCCATAAACCAAGAACAGCTATTTAAAACTAATGCATTTGACTACAATAGTCAAGAGGGATTCTCTGAAGTTTTTGAAAAGCAAGGAGGATTTGATTATATCGTTGGCAATCCTCCTTACGTTGAAGTAAAAAATTACAACATAGAATATCCTTTTATGCATCAATACATTAAGGATAATTATGAAACTACTAAAAACGGTAAAGTTGATTTAGCAGTAGCGTTTATTGAACGCTCAATATCAATCTTGAACGATAAAGGTAGACTTGGCTTTATTGTTCAGAGACGATTTTTTAAGACTGACTATGGAAAAGCAATTCGTGAGTTTATAAGTTCCAGCAATTTATTATCACAAGTTATAGAATTTGAAAGTTCAAAACTATTTCAAAACAGAGTCACTTATATTGCTACTCTTATATTGGATAAATCTGAACACGAAACCATATCATTTTTAAATATAAATTCAGAATTAGAAGAAATACCGTCAAAGTTAAGAAGTATTCAACCTTTTGAAATTGACAGCTCTAATTTCACCACAATTTCTTCAAATGGAATAACTCAAAATCCATGGAACTTTGAAGATGCTGAATTATTAGGGGTGAAAACCGATTTGTTAAATCGGCATGGAAAACTTGGAGATTATGCTAGTGTTAAGGTTGGAATTCAGGTTTTATGGGACAGAGCATATCATATAAAAGTCGATTCAATAAATGAAGATGGAACTATTACAGGAAGTACGCATCTTGAAAAAGATATAAAAATCGAAAAAGACGCATGTCGTCCTTTAATGGTGAACGAAGGCTTTTATCCATTCTGTAATGATGAAACAACCACCTATGTAATATTTCCATACAACACATCACTTACAACAAACACTCCGATATTATTCTCGATATTTTGTGAACGTTTTCCTCTGGCTGGAAATTATTTATTACGCAACAAAGAATCAATAATAAAAAACGTAGAAACATTAGATGATGAAGAACAATGGCATCATTTTACAAGGGTACAAAACCACAAAGCGGTTTATCCAAAAGTGTTGTTACCTATGACCGCTAATGACACATACGCTACTGTTACTCAGAATCCTTTAAATTATTGTGATAATGCAAATATGTTTTTTATTGACGTGCCCGATAAATCGGAGATAAATTTGTTTGCAATCGCAGGTATAATAAACTCAACACTATTTTCTGTTATGGCTCGTTCCATTGCTTTAAGCCAACAAAATGGATACTTCAAGTTTAACAAGCAGTTTATAGAACCTATTCCATTTCCAAAAAGCAACTTCATTAATAATAGGGAATTAATTACTGAGATATCCCTTATCAGCAAAAATATCAAGCAAATACAAGATCAATATAATAATTCATCACCTCGTCAAAAAGCTGCTTTAAGAGTTAATCTTGATAATCTTTGGAGAAATCTTGACATAAAGGTTTACGAATTGTATGAATTGTCAAATGCTCAAGTGATATTTTTCGACCATAGAGGAAGAAATATTAATCGAATTCAATTACTAGACTAACATGATAAACAGAGAAATAACGTCATATCTTGCAAATTACTCCGATAATTTATCAATCGTAAATAAATTAATCGTTGAAGCATATCTTCAATTCAATAAAATTGAAGTAAGAAAAAATATAAATATCCTTTCATGCTTGCAAGGCAACGACAAAAAGCAAATAGAAGAATTCATTAATTTGGTTAGAGTGAAAATCGGAAAATTTGATTTTGAAGATTTAATTAATTTATTTGAAATATCAATTCCAACAAAAGATGTTACCGTAAATGGGGCAGTTTACACTCCTAATTACATCAAAAAATTCATAGTAGAAGAAACACTTAAGGGCTTACCGAATAATAACTACAATAATATCTTAGTTGCGGATATAGCATGTGGAACAGGAGCTTTTCTGTATTCAGTAGCAGAAAAAATAAAAGAAGAGACAACTAAAAGTTATTCTGATATTTTTTCTGAAAATATCTTTGGCTTAGATATATCTGATTATACAATAGCTCGTGCAAAGATTTTACTTTCCTTGTTAGCAATTTCAAATGGAGAAGATATTGAGGAATTTAAATTCAATTTATCAGTAGGCAATGCATTAGATTTTGATTGGAAAAAAAGTCATACAAATTTTAAAGGATTTGATGTAATTGTTGGAAATCCACCATATGTTAGAGCAAAAAATCTAAGTGAAGAGACTAAGTTATTGTTAGCTAATTGGGAAGTTACAAAATCGGGAAATCCTGATTTGTATATTCCGTTCTTTGAAATAGGTATAAAATATTTAAAATCGGATGGGATTCTTAGCTTTATAACTGTAAATACATTTAAACGTAGTGTTAATGCTCGAAATCTCCGGGATTTTTTCAAAACTAATCAAGTTGATTTAAAGATTTTAGATTTTGGAAATGCTCAGGTTTTCGACAATAAATCAACTTATACTTGTATTGTTATCATTCAAAATCGACTTTCCGATGTTGTCAAATATCAACAAGTAACACCTGAGGATATTTTTCAAAATAAAATTGCAGAATATTCTGAAATAAAATATAATTCATTAAATACAAATAAAGGTTGGGTTTTAAATAAACCTTTAATTTTGAATACGATAGATAAAATTGAAAGTACTGGTATACCATTGGGTGAGAAGTTTCCTATAAAAAATGGACTTGCTACATTAAGTAATGATGTGTTCATCTTTAAACCTGTTGGCGAAGACGAACGATATTTTTATCTCCAAAACGGCAAATTGCATAAAATTGAGAAAGGTATTTGTCGAGATATTATTAAACCAAATAAGCTCAAACGAGAGTCTGAAATACCACAACTGATGGAGCAGATTATTTTTCCTTATCATCGAGACACTATTCAATCAAATCTTTTTGAATTTAACCCGAATAAACAAGTTGTTTTTGAGGAGGAGTATTTCCAAGAAAAATTTCCAAATGCCTACGAATATCTTAAAGGGAATAAAGACCAGTTATTAAATAGAGATAAAGGAAAACCTAAGAAATATAAATGGTTTGAGTTTGGTAGAACACAAGCACTAACTGACTTTGGAAAGAAATTACTTTTCCCCTATATGGCAGGTCAACCATACTTTGTTTACACCGAACAAGATAATTTATTATTATATGCTGGGTATGCCGTTTACTATGATTCAGAAAGGGAACTAAAGGTTTTAAAACGTATTTTAGAATCGGATGTATTTTGGTATTACATTAAGAAAACAAGTAAACCTTATTCTGGAAATTACTATGCATTAGCAAAAAATTATGTGAAAGATTTTGGGGTTTGTGATTTAAATGAACATGAAAAAGATTACTTATTAGAAACCGAATCATATAACGAAAGAAATATATTTTTATTAGACAAGTATGAATTGAACTCTAAAATGTTAGCAAGATGAACCATTGACAATCAGAAGATTTCTCATAAAATTATAGACTTAAACAAATGCCCAGACTGGAAACAAGAAAATAACGAAGGCATAATATATACACTTTGCTAAGCTGCTGGCTGAATCGCACTTAGCTGCATTTGTTCCGGCATTCACGTTATCGCTTTGCGAAAAGTGAAACTCCCGCAAACCGCAGGTGCGTATAGCCTCGGTCATTAGCTGTAAGCCTAAAAAAAGACATCAAATCGCATACAAATGAAAATATCAAAAATTAACGTAGAAAATTACAGGCTTTTGAAAAACTTTTCAATTGACCTTGAAGAAGCACTCTCTTTAGTCATTGGGAAAAACAATACAGGGAAGACCTCTATTCTTTCGGTACTTGATAAGTTTCTAAATGAAAAAAGTAAATTTTCCTATGACGACTTTAATATTGATTTTATAAATGAATTAGAAGGTCTAGTTAAATCAGTGGATATTTCTGCCGAATTTTTACCCAAAGGCATGAAACTTAAAATCTTCATAGAATACAACGATACAGATGATTTATCTAATGTTAGTAGAGTTCTAATGGATTTAGACCCTGATAACAATAAGATTGTTTTAGGTTTTGAATATACAATGAGCTATACGGATTTTCTGAAGTTAAGGAGTGATTACATCGCTTTTGCTTCAGTTGAAATAGCTAAAAATGATAAGAAGAAAGAATATAAACCGAGAGAGTTAAAAGACTTCTTAAAGCAAGAATTGGATTCTTATTTTCATATACATAAGATGTCATTTGAATATGATAAAGCTAACGAAAAGGTTAACGAAATCAATTTTATTAATCTTGACAGTGAAGGTATCAGTATCAAAGACATTCTTAGCTTCAAATATATTAGCGCGAGAAGAGATGTTACAAATAAGGAAAAAGAAAATACTCTGTCAAAGCAAACTTCAAACTTATATAAAAAGAAAGAAGATAATAGTGATAAAACCCAAGCAACAGAAGATTTTAAAGACCAACTTTCAGAAACTGACAGTACTTTAAGCGACATTTACAAAGACCTATTTAAAGATGTAATAAAAAAGATACAGGATTTTGGTGGTGTTAAACTCAATGATACTGATATTGCAATCATATCAACATTGCAACATAGAGAACTACTTGAAGGTAATACCACAGTCGTTTATTCTCACGATGACCACAAACTACCAGAGAATTATAACGGCTTAGGTTATATGAACCTTATAAGTATGATTTTTGAAATTGAAATTCTTGTTCAAGATTTCAAAAGAGATAAAGACAAAAAGCCGGCAGACATTAATTTGCTAATAATAGAAGAACCTGAAGCACATACTCATCCTCAAATGCAGTATATCTTTATAAAGAACATAAAGAAGTTACTTGCTGAAGGTGTTAAAAGAGCTGATGGAATAAATAGGCCACTACAATATATTATTACAACACATTCATCGCACATTGTCTCAGATAGTGATTTTAATGATATTAAATACTTGAAAGCAGAAGCAAAGAATAATGTAATTGCGAAAAATCTTTCAGATTTAAGAAAACAATACGATGCCGACCCAAGTCAATATGAGTTCTTAAAACAATACTTAACTATTAGCAGAGCCGAAATTTTCTTTGCTGATAAAGCTGTTTTAATTGAGGGTGATACAGAAAGAATATTAATACCTACTTTTATGCGGAAAATAGATATTGATGAAGGTGACCGTTTGAAAGCTGAAGGTAAAGAAGATGCTTTTCTCCCTCTGTTATCGCAAAATATATCAATTATTGAAGTTGGGGCATATTCCCAGATCTTCGAGAAATTTATTGAATTTATAGGGATTAAATCTTTAGTTATAACGGATATTGATGCTATAAAAGTTGTAAAACAAGACGAAAGAGGACAAGATGTTTGGGGAGTATGTCCTGTTAATGTAGGCACTAAAACAAGTAACTCTGCAATCAATTATTTTTTAAATACAGTTGCTTGGGATGACTTAAAAACATTACCCATGGGAAATAGGATAATTACTGTAGGAAATTCTACGGTTTTTATATGCTATCAACAGGAAGAAGAATCTTATCATGCAAGAAGTTTCGAGGATGCATTTATCAATTTAAATAGAGAATTTGTAAAAGGGAATAAATCTACATTTCGTGGGTTAAAAAATGCTTCCGACTTTGATGATAATACTAAAACCCCTTATGATTTGGCAAGCTCTTGTATCAAAAAGAAAACTCACTTTGCTTTGGATATTTTATACCATGCTGATGAAAAATTTAGCAATTGGGATATTCCAGCATACATCAAAAATGGTTTATTATGGCTGAAGGAAGATTAAGTTTAGAACCTGAAGTACAGGAAATTCTACAATCAATTGATGACGGAAGAAATTTTCTTTTAAGTGGTGGTGCAGGTAGTGGCAAAACCTATTCATTGGTAAATGTTATTCGTCAGGTAATTGCTGAAAACCCAACAGAAAAAGTAGCTTGTATGACTTACACCAATGCAGCTGTAAAAGAAATTGAAGAAAGAGTAAATCATAAAAACCTGAATGTATCTACAATCCATGATTTTTTATGGAATAATATAAAGCATTTTCAAAAGGAGCTTAAAGAAGCAATTATATCTTTAGCAAACGATGAAGAAGTTAGCCGGATTTCAATTGATGATATAAACCCTGTTCCAAATAACTTTTATGACATTTTGCCAGACGGTATTCAGTATAAAGAGTTTGTTCGATTACGTGAAGGAATTATCTCCCACGATGAATTACTTATAATTGCAAACTGTCTTTTTGAAAAGTATCCCAAGCTTAGTAGTATTGTAAAAGATAAATACAAATTTATTTTTATTGACGAGTATCAAGATACGAGTAAAGCCGTTGTTGAAACTTTTCTTACTCATTTCAAAAAAAGCAAGAAAAAAAACATAATCGGTTTCTTTGGCGATGCGATGCAATCAATTTATGAAGATGGCATTGGGAATTTAGATGAATTTAAAGGAGATGATGCAGATACTGTAAATGAAATTCCCAAAAAGCAGAATAGAAGAAATCCTCAACTTGTTATTGATTTGGCAAATAAACTTCGAACTGATGGTATTATACAAGAACCCTCTACTGACCCTAATGCACCCAATATGGTTGATGGAGTAGTAAAACAAGGCACAATACTATTCATACATTCTACTGATGGCGACATTAGTAAGGTTGAAGAAATTTTGAGAGACGTTTATAATTGGGATTTTAAAAATTCAAAAGAAACAAAGGAACTGAACCTCACTCACAATTTAATAGCAGGTAAAGCAGGCTTCAGATACTTAATGGATATTTATGATTCTGATCCTGTTATAGGATTAAAATCTGAAATACTTGAAAAAATAAAATACAATAAGAAAAACAATAAACCTGAAATTGAAATTGGAGAAGATGACACTTTCGATACGGTTGTAGATAAATTTCAGCTAAAGAATAGACAAAAAGTGCTAAAAAAAGACATTCTGTTAGCTGACCCGGTTAAATTAGAACTATACAATCAACTAAGGGATAAGCCGTTTGCTGAAATAGGAAAAATATATTTGAATAAAGATGCTCTAATTGATGATAAAAAACAAGATGAAGATGATGAGAATAAAAAAGGTTCAAAAAGGGATAATCTAGTAAAACACTTATTCAAAATTCAAACTAATATCTCTTTGTACCAAAATAGAAAGTATAACGAATTTATAAAAGCTACAGATTATCGTTTTAGAATAACAAGTATTGCGAGTAAAAAAACTTTAAAAGAAAATATTGAAAGTCTTGTGAATGTTGGGAATAAAACAATTGAAGATATAATTATTGAAGCGAACGAAAAGGGCATTTGTTTGATTGATGATAAGTTAATTGCTTTTAAAGAGCAAAAAGAATATTTATTTAACCGTGTAAAGAGAGTCAAGTTTAGTGAATTTCAAAAACTATATGAATACTTGGAAGGACAGACACCATTTTCAACACAGCATAAAACAAAGGGGACAGAATTTGACAATGTATTGGTTATTCTTGATAATGGAGGTTGGAACAACTATAACTTTGGAAATCTTTTCCTCGAAACCGGTTCGGAAAGTGTGTTAGATAGAACGCAGAAAATATTTTACGTTTGTTGTACACGAACTAAAGAAAATTTAGCAGTTTTCTTTCACAATCCCGATTCACAGGTAATAGATAAAGCTAAAGTATGGTTCGGTATTGATAATGTAATTAGTCTGAGCTAGAAAAGTCTAAAGCTAAAGCTAACGTTAGCAGTAATCCTCCTGCTGGCGTATTTTTGCAAAGTGTGCCAATACAAGGTTATTAGTACCAAAGGTCAGGATTTGCCTGAAAGCTAATTACGGGTAGCCACGTCGGGACAATCCCCGGCAGGCAAAATCCTCACCCATCGTACCTCTGGACTTGCACAGTCTTTTCGCCTACCTCCGCGCAATCAACCCTGCTGTTATACATAACATGTAGTTGATAGGCTTTTTCAGCTTTCAGCTGGGGTTAAACCCAATAAAAAAGCTTATAACCCCATTATGTATAATAGCCGCACAAAATCAACCCTTTTGCTCCGCTCCGTTGCCCTAAGAACCTCAAGAGTTCCCCACCACCCATTAGTTGTTCAGTATTAAAAATAGAACGAGTTTTATTACCATGTGCTGAGGTCGGTTCATTCACTTCTCTCATTTCGTTTCGGTGGATGCTGTTCGTGCCTCACTGCGCATCCACCCTTCACTACATTACGTTCAGTTCATTTCACCCACCTCAGCACCGCACAGCATAGGTGGATTAGTCGCTCCATTCCACAATCCACTCAGTCATTCCATTTCGCTTCCCGGCTGTAATCTTCACACAAATAAATCCACACACAAACAGCCAGTAAAG
>Ga0302285_10001506_pt1 | contig 12941 bp, 7 predicted proteins | sample III_Fen_E2_2_FD_200455 | JGI IMG/M metagenome (GOLD analysis project Ga0302285, IMG submission 200455) | Peat permafrost microbial communities from Stordalen Mire near Abisko, Sweden - III_Fen_E2_2 | ecosystem: Environmental > Terrestrial > Soil > Wetlands > Permafrost | place: Sweden: Abisko...
AGCATTGTCAGGAGTGATTAGCATATTATTTACATCAAAATCGTCTTCTCCAGCTCGTTCACGTACTTCATCTACTTTACGACTGGTCAAATCCCATCCCCAAGGAACGTTATTGTAAATATTATTAACATATGCTGCAGCTAATGCAGGATCAGTCCAGACAGACTCTTCCCCAAATTCAGTTTGTGATTGTGTATCGAGTACACTTTCATTACATGAGGATATCAGAATAGAAACAAATACTGAAACCATACATAAAATGGATACTTTTTTCATATACTTAAATTTAGAAGGTTACATTTAATCCGATTGTCGTTGTTTTGTTTAATGGATAAACCTCGCTATTTACCCAGATAGAACCGGAAGCATCATCGGGCGATTCTGGATCAAAATCCTTCATACCCGTAAAAGTTAAAAAGTTTTGTCCACTGGCATAAATCCGGAGAGCCTGTAACCCAAGTTTTTTAGTTAAATTATCTGGCACATTATAGCCTATTTCGATATTTTTAAGCCTTAGATAGTCACTACTTCTAACATAATAAGTATTGTTTGGTTCTCCATCAGTCATCCAATATTCCAGACTTCGGTTGTTTACTCTTGGATGTGTTGAACTCGGATTTTCTGGTGTCCAACGATCTTTTATCTCATTATACATAAAATTTCCAGCCTCTCCCTGAAAAATCCGGTAAGATCTTTCAGCCCCAGTCGCTCCCTGGAATAATATGGTTGCATAAAATTTCTTATACTGCAAGTCAATATTAAATCCTCCGGTAAATGTTGGAATAGTGGTTTTCTTGCTCCTGACCTTATCCAATCCATCTATGGAACCATCCTTATTTACATCTTCAAAAATAATATCACCAGGACGTGCATTAGCCCAATGTGGGTATGCATCAACGGCAGCTTGATCCTTAAATACTCCAATGGCATTATAATATAATCTTGCATTCATTGGGCTACCTGTTGATTTTTGATAATCAGGAACACCAGGCGTTTCGTCCCAGAATTTAATATGGTTCTTAGCAAACGAACCATTAGCAGATACCTGATATTTAAAATCACCGATGTTGTTATGATATGCAACCTGAAACTCAAAGCCCTTATTGATAACTTCACCTATATTTTCTCGAGGTAAGCTTAATCCTGCAGAAGATGGCACGGATGCATTCCTATAACATAAAATATTAGTGCGTAGATTATAAAAATAGTCCGCACTAATGATTAGCTTATTGTTAAGTAGTTGTGCGTCAAACCCAATATTCGATTGATTGGCAACTTCCCAGGTAATATTGGCATTTGGAATTCGTAATGCTGACAAAGTTTTTTGTGAGACACTCTCATTAAAAATATAAGTGCTATTATAACCGTAAGTTGTCATGTATTGATAGGGATCTACAAGGTCATTACCTGTTTTTCCCCATGAACCACGGATTTTCATTTCATTGATAAAAGAAAATTTTTCTTTCCAGAAGTCTTCGTCAGAAATCCGATATCCTAACGAAATACCCGGGAAAAATCCATATCTTTTACCTGGAGCGAAAATATATGATCCATCATATCTCCAAACAAATTCAGCCAGATACTTCGATTTATATGCATAATTGACCCTTCCAAAATAATTTAAACGGGCATTGACTTTGCCTGCTCCGCCATTATCTTTTTGTGAATCTCCACCAGCAAACATCTGATCAAGTGATTCTGATGCAAAAAATCTTCTGTATGCCCAAAAGTCCATCGATTTTCCAGTAATCCGTTCAGTACCGAAAAGGACTTTTACCGAATGGACCAAGTTAAAAATCCGCTCGTAATTGATCAAACCATTGAGGGTCGTTTTTCCGGCATCGCTCATCCATTCTTGCAGCCTTGGATCCGTAAATCCTTTTTTTGCCGGAGTAACAACCGGTAAGTTATTAGCATCTACTGTTGTTCCATCCCAACTATATAGATACCATGGTTTTTGAAATGCTTTACGATCCATAAAAGTTTTATCTATAGAGGCATTCCCTGTCAACGATAGACCTTTTACCCATGGTATTTTGATAACCAACTTCATGTTACTTTCCATGACATAAGTTTTTTGCTTGTCATAGCCAGTTGCATCAGTTACCATAACGACAGGATTATTGCCATATTCAACATCAGGTCCAGGTTCTCCATTAGGCCATCTTGCCACCAAATAGGGATAAGCCCTATTTAATGCCCAAAAGACATTTTGTGCTCCACCTCCTGATGTACCACCACCTCCACCAACTCCAGGGTAGTTTCTGTTTTCCTGACGTCCAGTTAAATCGAAGCTCAAATTGATATTATCAGAAATTTTTGCATCTAAATTGCTACGGAAATCTGCTTGCGAATAATTTGTTGCACTATTTCTATATATACCATCCTGGTAATTTGAACCAATAGAAACGAAATATTTAATCTTCTCAGCTCCTCCTGTTAAAGACAAATTTGCATAGCGCTGAGGTGAATTATCTTTAATTGTTTCCTTAAACCAATCGGTATTGGGATGACCCCAAGGATCGGAACCATCGCTATACTTTTGAATATCCTCAGCAGTATATCTTAATGGTTGTCCGGCAGCAGTTTTTATTTCATTGATTAAAGTCGCATAAGTCGCAGAATTGGTCATCTTAGGGAGAACTGTAGGTGTATTCCATCCCTGGCTCATAGAAAGCTGAATGGTCGGTTTACCAGTGGCTCCACGTTTAGTCGTAACCAGAATAACTCCATTGGCAGCCTGAGCTCCGTAAATCGCAGCAGATGCGTCTTTTAATACAGTAACTGATTCAATGGTCGCCGGATCCAGGCGTTCCAAACTTCTGTTTGAAATTCCGTCAACAACAATAAGCGGAGAATTATCGCCAAGCGTATTTGCTCCGCGTATTCTAAGTGTGGATCCGTCATTTCCAGGTTCACCGGTTCTTGAAATTACAACAAGACCTGGCAATTGACCAGCTAATGCATTTGAAAAATTGGTTGATGTTGATTTCTGAAGCGATTCTCCTTTAACTGCAGAAATTGAACCTGTCATTGTCGCTTTCTTCTGAGTACCATATCCAACTGCGACAACTTCTTCAAGACCAATCGCTTCCTCTGTAAGAATTACATTGATGGTTGATTTACCATTAATTGCTATTTCTTGTCCCTTCATTCCCACAAACGAAAACTGTAAAGTTGCGTTTTCAGGAATATTGACTAGGGAGAAATTACCGCTATTGTCAGTAACTACTCCTGTATTCGTTCCTTTCATGACAACAGAAACACCTGGAAGTGATGTGCCTGAAGGGTCCGTAACCTTGCCGGTAATTTTTTTACCCTGCTGCTGGTTTTCTGTAATTGCAGAAGTTGTTAAAACGATCTGGCGATCAATTACTTGGTGCTTTACATCAGTTCCTGCAAACAAATTATCTAAAATATCTGAAATCTTTTCCTCATTTGCTTCAATCGAAACCTTTCGGTTGATATCGATTTGCTTTTGGTTAAACAGAAAAAAGAATTCGCTTTTGCTTTCTATTTTATTCAGTACATCTTCAACCCGTGAATCGGACATCTTCAAGGATATATTCGTCGATTGCGAATATCCCGACGCCGCCAACAGACTGTTAATCCCAAGAATAAACATTAAGATCATTAGTCGCATAATTCGTGAAAGTTTAGTTAATACTGGGGCATAGGTATCCCCTGGTTTCAATTTTTTATTCATACTTTTGTATTGTTAGTGGAATTTTTAATTTTTGAACACTGCTAAGTTTTGACAGGAAGGCGGGCCAACGCTTTCCTGTTACTTTTTTAATCTGTTTCTATACCATAGGCAAGTATGTTTAATTGGTAAATAATTTGGTTATTTGATACTCAATAATATTTTTTGTCTTGAAAAGCTTCCGTCTGCTTGTTTCTTTCTTTCTTCAATTTTAACTTTAAGTGGCGAAGTTATTTTTAGCAACCGAAGTACTTCTTCAAGATTTTCATTTTCGAATGTTGCCCTGTAACGAAAATCGGTATCTCTAACATTATTCGTCTTTACTTCAACATTGTACCACCTACTCAATTGCTTCGCCAACTCTGACAGTGAGGCATTCCGAAGTATCAGTTTTCCTTCTTTCCATGCTGAATAATTCTGCGCAGTAACGGTTGTTCTTGTAACCTTTTGGTTTATGAGGTTGTAGTTGATCAGTTCGTTGGGTTTCATCTCAATCGAAGTTGCGAATTTGTCATTTTTCAGTAAAACGCTTCCTCTTTCAAGTGTGACATCAATCTGATCTTCATTGGTATAAGCAGCAATATTAAAAGCAGTCCCTTTAACTTCAATATCCAGGTATTTTGTTTTTACAACAAATTTATTTTCATCCTGGTGGTTCACATCAAAGAACGCTTGCCCCGATAATTGCACTTCCCTTTTCTGGTTGAAATTCATCGCATATTTGATTGTTGATCCGCTGTTTAACCAGCCAAACGACCCGTCTGGAAGATTGAATTTAATTCTGGCTCCCAATGGAGCACTCATTTCAGCCCATCCTTCGGTAGTTGCTACCTGGTTTTTTTGATGAGTAACGATCCCAGCGTAGACCAGAAGTGGAATCAGGAGGATGGCTGCAATGCGTGCATACCACGTAATCAGCCTTATAAACCGAGGCTTCCTATCTTTTGGTAGGGAAGCGTTGATTTGATAATTTAGTTTATATAAAATATGATTTAGCTGATGATTATCGGCATCTTTTGTGAAAGATTCGTCCCATTGGTTTTTAAATATTGCTTTTAATGCCTCAAAATTGGATGCTTCAGTAAAGGCAATCCCCAGGTAATTCTCCTCTTCGGATGAATATTCTCCTTTAAAGTAGCTTTCAATTCGTTGATTGTCAATTTCCGACATGCTTTACTAATTACCTGTTTAATTACAATGGTTCCGGGACTTCAAAAAAAATGTTCAGCTGATGATCCCTGATCAACACCTTTAATGTTGCTGAGATAATTGTAATATCCGCGAACTTACGATTACCCCTATTGGAATTGATATTTTTATTTGGATCAGGTTAGGAATAGAAAAGCATGAAGAAGAGAACTTTTGCAAAATCTTCTTTGCTAAGATGCTCTCTGATAAATTTTAAAGCTTCACCCAGTTGGTTTTCGACGGTTTTTGGACTTGTGCCTAATTCGTCCGCAATCTCTTTAACCGTCAATCCTTCGAAGCGGCTTTTAATAAATACCTCTTTACGTCGTGCAGGTAATTGATCAACAAGAAGGTCTATCGTATTTTTAGTAGATTGGAAATCAATATTTTGGATTGTGGTAAGATCTGCGTCCTCAATAACTTGCTGCTCAAAATACTTAGCGGTTAATGCTTTTTTTACAAAATGCTTTCTGATGATATTAAACGCAATTGTGAAGAGATAGGATTTGAACGAGAGGTTTTCCTTGAGTTCGGATCTTTTCTCCCAGATTTTCAAAAATACATCCTGAACCAGCTCCTCCGCGTCGGGTTCTGACTTCAGGTAACCAAGCGCAAAACGGAATATCCTGTTTCCATAAATTTGAAACAGGTCATTAAACGCCTTGATTTCACCTTTTGATAAGGCTTTAACCAATTCTGATTCCGATGGGCTCGAACTATTCAATGCAGATTTTTAGTTGAATTTTTGTAACGCTGCAAATATACTTTTTTGTTGTGGATATTAAATTACGGCAAGTTTTGTAGGTTGCCGAAAAATTTAGATGAAATTTAAACGAAGGATTGCAATATAATACCAGTATTTATTACTTTTGATTTTTATAAGTACAAATTACTTTTAATACCAGCTAATATGAGAAAAATGAATTGCATTGGGATCCTTATGATTGTCCCTTTCCTCTTTCTATGTATTTCGGGAAATTCCCAGAATAAAATCGTTGTTCATGCCGATCAACCTGGATCGACAATTGACAAAGCCATTTATGGCCAGTTTGCCGAGCATCTTGGACATTGCATCTATGGTGGAATCTACGTTGGCGAAAAATCGGATATTCCAAATAAAGATGGATTCCGATTGGATGTTGTCGGCGCTTTAAAAGAGTTAAAAGTACCGTTGGTTCGTTGGCCGGGCGGTTGTTTTGCTGATACTTACCATTGGAAAGATGGGATCGGACCAAAAGCGGATCGCTCTTCGATCATCAATGTACATTGGGGTGGTGTTACAGAAGATAACAGTTTTGGAACACATGAGTTTCTGAATTTCTGTGAATTAATTGGTGCTGATCCTTATGTTTGTTTAAATGTTGGTAGCGGAACAGTTCAGGAAGCAGCTGACTGGATAGAATATACGACTTCTGCGAATGAAAGTCCGATGACCAAATTGCGTAAGAAAAACGGACGCGAAAAACCATGGAATGTCAAATACTGGTCAGCCGGAAATGAAACCTGGGGATGTGGTGGTAACATGCGTCCTGAATATTACGCCGACCTTTATCGTCAGTATGCTTCTTATATGCGCGCTCCTGGAATCTATAAAATTGCAAGCGGTGCCAATTCGGATGATTATAATTGGATGGAGGTATTAATGCGCGAAGCTAAAGGTATGATGAACGGTATTTCCCTTCATTATTATACGATTCCCTTCGATTGGAACAAGAAGGGTTCTGCAACCCAGTTTGATGATGCATTGTGGTTTACAACTTTGCAGAAGACCTTGAAAATGGAAGAACTGGTCACAAAGCACTCAGCGATCATGGATAAATACGATCCAACCAAGAAGGTGGGTCTTCTGGTTGACGAATGGGGTACATGGTACGATGTCGAACCAGGTACCAATCCTGGATTCCTTTTCCAGCAGAATACCCTTCGTGATGCGATGGTTGCCGGTATCAATCTGAATATATTTAATAATCATGCTGACCGGGTTCGGATGAGCAATATCGCTCAGATGATCAATGTTTTGCAAGCGATGATTCTTACCAAAGACAAGGAAATGGTGCTGACACCAACCTACTATGTCTTCAAAATGTACAATGTACACCAGGATGCGAAGATGCTGCCAATCGACATTAAATGTGATAAATACACATCGGGTGCCAATTCAATTGATGCGATTAGTGCTTCCGCTTCAGTAAAGGATGGCGTTGTAAGTATTACACTTTGCAACCTTGATCCGGTGAAGGCGCAGGATATTAGTTTTGATATTCAGGGCCTTAAACTGGCAAATGTTTCTGGTAAAATAATTACTGCAAATAAAATCAATGCATACAACGATTTCGGTAAAAAGGAGGAAGTTTCGATGTCAGATTTTAAAAATGCAAAACTAAACAATGGCCAAGTTGTAGCTTCAATTCCCGCTAAATCGGTTGTACTGATACAATTGAGATAGAGGGTGTGAGGGGGAGAAGAGGAGAAAGGGAGAAGAGGAGAAAGGGAGAAGAGGAGAAAGGGAGAAGGTGAGGAAAGAAAAAGCAACTATCAATCCGACAATCTTTCAATTGACTTCGTCGAACTTCGTTTAGGCGATTAAATTTACTCCGAAAAGTTTTTCCTACTGTTAATAAACCCATAGCTAGTATTTACGACACTGAAGGTGTCGAATCTGAATAACCCCGGGTGAGCGATCGAAGAGAGCGCAACCCGGGGTATATCAAACGCAAACTAATCAAGGCGCATCTGTAAAGGCTGATTAAAATATTATGCTGTATGCGCCACACATTGAAACTATCGAATAGAAAAATACCACAATCCAATCAATTTAATAATTGATCCCCAAATTTCAATGACTCTCCAATTGAATTAAACCATGAGAAAACTACTCACCCTCTTTTGTTGCCTACTGTTCTCAAGTGTTTTAGTGGCCCAAAACATTGAAAAAGGCACCAATTTTTTTGATTCCGACTGGCGTTTCCACCTGGGTGGAGCACAAAGTGCTGAAAAAACATCTTTCGACGACTCCAAATGGCGTGCGATCGATCTTCCGCACGATTGGAGCATCGAAAATTTAGCTGGAACTGACTCCCCATTTAATCGCGATGCACTTAGTCAGGTTAATGGCGGATTTACAACCGGCGGTACTGGCTGGTACCGTAAATCGTTCGTTATACCTGAAGCTCAAAGCGCAAAAAGGATTGTGATTCAATTCGATGGTGTTTACATGAATCCTGTAATATGGATCAATGGTGTTTCTTTGGGAAGCCACCCGTATGGTTATACTTCATTCTGGTACGATATTACAGATCACATAAAGTTAGGAAAATCCAATGTTGTGGCTGTTAAGGTCAGAAATGAAGGCGAAAACAGCCGATGGTATTCAGGGTCGGGCATCTACCGGCATGTCTGGTTAAAAGTCCTAGAACCGGTGCATGTAGCGCAATGGGGGACAACTATTACTACACCCGAAGTAAATGAAGGTTCTGCTAAAGTAAATATCAAAACCAAAGTGAATAATCAATCGGACGACGCTTTAAAAGTTAAGGTGATTACCCGAATATTGAATACAAAAGGGGAGGAGTCAGGCAAAACCGAATCGTCCCAAACGGTTGAAAAGAAGGGACTTTCTGAGTTTGTTCAGGATGTCACCATTTCAAAACCCGGACTTTGGTCTGTTGATTCACCGGAATTGTATACGGCAATCAATGAAGTATATGCTGCTGGTCAATTGGTTGACCGCGTCGAAACAAAGTTCGGTATCAGAACTATTAAATTTGATGTTGTAAACGGATTCCAATTAAATGGAAAATCGCTAAAGCTGAAAGGTGGTTGTTTTCACCATGATAATGGACCGCTTGGTTCCAAATCGTACGACAGGGCTGAGGAACGTCGCGTTGAATTGCTGAAAGCCAGTGGCTTTAATGCAATCCGATGTTCTCATAATCCGCCGTCGCCTGCTTTTCTCGATGCCTGCGACCACTTGGGGATGCTGGTCATCGACGAAGCCTTTGATATGTGGACCGATGGCAAAAATACAAGTGACTACCACCTTTGGTTCGAAAAATGGTGGCAACGGGATATTGAAAGTATGATTAGCCGGGATATCAATCATCCGTCTGTTATTCTGTGGAGTATTGGCAACGAAATTCCAGGGATGGATTCACCCGAAGTTGTTAAGACGGCACAACTGTTGGCTGATTTCGTTCGTATAAGTGATCCTTCAAGGAAAGTTATTGCGGCAGTGAATGGGCTGAATCCTGCCAAAGATCCCTTTTTTGCGACGCTTGATATTGCCGGATATAATTATGGATCAGGCGGTGATCATCAGAAAAATGACATATTTGAAATCGATCATATCCGGATTCCTTCCCGGATGATGGTGCAAACCGAATCATATCCTTTGGAAGCTTTTAAAAGCTGGATGGACGTGACCGATCATCCTTGGCTTTTCGGTGATTTTGTCTGGACTGCCTTTGATTATATTGGAGAAGCAAGCATCGGCTGGCGTGGTTATTTTCAGGAGCAAAGTTTTTATCCCTGGAACCTGGCCTTTTGCGGTGACCTCGATATTTGCGGATGGAAGCGCCCACAGTCATTTTACCGTGATGCTCTTTGGATGACGAATCAACTTTCACTGTTTGTAAAACCTCCTAAGCCTTCCTTTGATGAAAATCCAAATCGTGAATCGTGGAGTAAATGGCACTGGCCTGATGCAGTTGCCGATTGGAACTGGAAGGGAACTGAAAATAAACCATTGGAGGTGAGTGTTTACTCTTCGTGCGAGGAAGTTGAACTTTTTCTGAATAACAAATCGCTTGGCAGGAAGAAAACCAATCGATCAACTGAATTCAAAGCCATTTGGGAAGTTCCTTATCAGGCCGGAGAATTAAAAACAATTGGTTATTCAGGTAAAAAACAAGTCAATACAGCCATTCTTCGTACGGCAGACGAACCTTCAGAAATTAAGCTGAAAGCTGACAGAATGGAAATCAAAGCCGATGGACAGGATTTAAGCTATATCACGGTGGAGCTTTTAGATGAAAAGGGGAATCGCAATCCGAAGTCTGAAAACCTTGTGAAGTTCGAAATTGAAGGTCCGGGTACCATCGTCGGAGTGGGAAATGCCAATCCTGTCAGTACCGAAAGTTACCAGGCATCAGATCGAAAAACATGGCAGGGACGTTGTCTTGTGGTCCTGAAATCAGAACGGAACCCGGGTAAAATAACTTTAAAAGCGACTTCCGGAAGTTTGAAACAGGCTGGTATTGTGATTGATTCAAAATAGGCTGTGCATCGGCAGCTGGCAATTAGCCAATGGCTTCTTGAATATTAGTGCCAACAATAAATTAGCAAATTTCGATAAAAAGGTTTATATGGCTTTTTAAGGATTACTTTTGAATTCTATCTAAGTCTGGCAGTTGGTCCCGATGCATCGTGACCAGTTGCGTTCTATCAATCATTGAATAGTCAATAATTAAAAACGAAATGAAAACATCAAAAGAAATATTCTCCCTTTTACTCCTATCCACATTTCTCTTATTCGGATGTTCGAAAGCCTATTCCGATGCTCCATCTAATTCAGACAGTAGTTTTGTAAAAGGAGCTGATATTAGCTGGCTGCCGCAAATGGAGGCGACTGGTTACAAGTTTTACAATGATAAAGGTGCTGAGCAGGACTGTTTTCAGATTTTGAAAGATCATGGAATCAATACGATCCGGCTTCGGACATGGGTGAACCCTTCGAATGATAAGGCGAGTGGTCATTGTAGTAAGGTCGAGACGGTAGCAATGGCGGTTCGGGCGCAGAAATGGGGCATGAGGGTGATGATCGATTTTCATTACAGCGATACATGGGCCGATCCCGGAAAACAGGCTAAACCGGCTGCGTGGGTAGGACATGACTTCCCGCAATTATTAAATGACGTTTATGATTATACCTCAGATGTGATGTCAGCATTGAAAACAAGTGGTATAACGCCGGAATGGGTTCAGGTTGGGAATGAAATACCGGGAGGAATGATTTATCCTGAAGGAAGCAGTTCAAACTTTGGTCAGTTGGTTCAACTGATTAATAAAGGGTACGATGCCGTAAAAGCGGTTTGCCCTTCGTCAAAAGTAATTCTTCACGTCGACCAGGGAAATAACAACAGCCGGTTCAGGTGGTGGTTCGACAATGCAAAAGCAAATGGGGCAAAATACGATGTGATTGGCTTGTCTTATTATCCTTATTGGCTCGAAGGCAATCCCGACTTCTCACTTTCGATCAATGACCTCGGCAATAATATGGTTGATATGGCTTCGAGGTACGGAAAGGAAGTAATGGTCGTAGAAGTTGGTGGCGAAGATACTAAACCGCAAAATACTTACGATATGCTGATTGCCGTTCAACTGAAGGTGAAAGCTGTTCCGGAAAGCAAAGGACTTGGTGTCATTTATTGGGAACCTGAAGGTGCAAAAAGCTGGAGTGGCTATTCCTTAAGTGCCTGGGGAGCGGATGGAAGGCCAACCATTGCTTTAGATGCATTTCTGGCTAACTAACAGGTTATTAATTTCTAATTTAGTAATAATGAAATCGATTCTTTTCTTTCTGATTTTACTGGTTTCCGGATTCTCCTTTGGATCCGATTTTAATTCTAAATCTAACAAACAAGCTCTGAAACAGTCAACTAAAATTCCAAAGATCAGTTATACTTTGCCGGGAAAGGAACTGATGTCATTATCGGAGAAAATCCTGTATAAGAAAACACCACAGGAAGATATGTATTTCTACCTGCTTCGTTCTGAAAGAAAAACTAAAAAAGCGCTACCAGCAATTATTTATTTTACAGGTGGTGGATGGGTGAACGGAAGCGTTGATTCCCAGATAGCAAATGCCGCGTGGTTTCGTGATCATGGTATCATTGGAATCGCAGCCGATTATCGTGTAAAATCGAGGCATGGGACTACGCCTGTCGAGTGCATCCGTGATGCAAAATCGGCAGTCCGGTATGTACGTGCTCATGCAAAAGAGCTGGGAATCGATCCCAATAAAATTATCGTAGCTGGCGGGTCTGCTGGTGGACATATTGCCGCATGTACTTCAATTTCCGGAGAAGATGAACCCGGTGAGGATTTGTCAATCAGTTCAAAAGGCAATGCATTGGTTTTGCACAACCCCGTATTGGGCGAAGGTTTTGGTGGAGAGTTTTTTAATGAACATCCTGGATTTTCTCCAATTCTGCACGTTGATAAAGGATGGCCACCAACCATTATTTCGTGCGGAACTGCGGATAAAACCACTCCCTTTGCAGTGGCTCAGAAGTTTACCAGATTGATGATTGAAGCCGGAAATACCTGCGAATTGATTCCGGTAAAAGATGCTGACCATTCTTGCGACTGGCCTGTAAGTAATCCAAACTTTCTTCCAACCTTGCAGCGAATGACCCAGTTTTTGGTGGAGCAAAAGATCATATTGAAATAATTTTAGACTTACAGTCATTCAATTGCTAAAAAGCGTTTATTTTGCATAAAAATTGAATTAATGGATCGTGCTTATCTCGAAATCATATTTTTGTGCGGATTTGTATTGCAGGTTGTTCTTCGTTCGTATTATGTGCAATACTATGTGACCGAGAAGCACCCGCGTTATTTCAACAAAAAAGAGCGTTTGTTTCTGTTGTTTATATTCGTTGGATTTCAGCTACTTCCTATTCTTTATGTTTTTTCAGACTGGTTTGCATTTTTCGATTATAACCTACCCAAATGGCTAGGTTTTCCTGCAGCAATGCTCTATGGATTTGGGATATGGCTCTTTTTCAGGGCTCATGCTGATTTAGGAAAGTTCTGGTCTCCTGGTTTGGAGATCAAACTGGATCATCAGCTAATTACTACAGGCGTTTTTCATTGGGTGCGTCATCCCATGTATGCTGCTTTTGTTGCAATTGCAATCGCGCAGGTGTTTATGTTGCAAAACTGGATTGTTGGCCCGGCATTTCTGATACTTGCGATTCCATTTTATCTGAACAGGGTTAAGCGCGAAGAGCGACAGCTGATCCGGCATTTCGGAGACGCGTACCGCGTT
>Ga0302285_10001508_pt1 | contig 12922 bp, 9 predicted proteins | sample III_Fen_E2_2_FD_200455 | JGI IMG/M metagenome (GOLD analysis project Ga0302285, IMG submission 200455) | Peat permafrost microbial communities from Stordalen Mire near Abisko, Sweden - III_Fen_E2_2 | ecosystem: Environmental > Terrestrial > Soil > Wetlands > Permafrost | place: Sweden: Abisko...
ATACGGGTTGAACACCGAGACTGATGGATGGAAACGTATCATCGTGGAAAAGCCATTCGGGTACAGTTACGATTCTGCTGTTGAACTGGATAAGAAACTTCGGGATGGTTTCAATGAAGACCAGATCTACCGTATCGACCATTACCTGGGGAAAGAAACGGTTCAAAATATTATGGTTACCCGCTTTTCAAATGGTTTCTTTGAACCTATATGGAACAGGAAGTACGTTGACAGGGTTGAAATAACGGCGTCTGAGAAAATTGGAGTTGGTAGCCGTGGAGGGTATTATGATACCTCAGGTACTATCCGCGACATGATTCAGAACCACCTGTTACAGGTATTGGCAATAGTTGCAATGGAACCACCTTCTATCTTTGATTCGGAATCCATCCGTAATGAAAGTGTCAAAGTACTGCAGTCTCTTCGGCCCATTAAACCCTCAGAGGTCGCTGAAAATGTTGTTCGCGGCCAATATATAGAAACCATGGTGGATGACGTTATCCAGAAAGGTTACCGACAGGAAAAAGATGTAACACCCAACTCACGGACAGAGACTTTTGTTGCCATGAAGGTATTTGTGGATAACTGGCGCTGGGGGGATATTCCTTTTTATATCCGCACCGGCAAATGTTTGCCTGAAAGGGTGACCGAAGTGGTTATACACCTGAAACCTGCACCTCATCAACTGTTCAAGCAGCGGTGTATGGCCCAGTCGACAAACATGATTATCTTGCGCATAAGCCCTGATGCCGGAGTAGCAGTTGACTTTGGTATGAAGATTCCCGGAGCCGGATATAAAGTACAGAATGTAAACATGGCATTCCATTATTCCGATCTGGGTGATCATAAAATATCCGAAGCTTACGAACGGTTATTGCTGGATTGCATGATCGGCGACTCAACGCTCTATGCCCGTGCCGATGGCGTAAAGGCAAGCTGGAAATTTGTAGACCCGATTTTGAATGAATGGAAGCACAATCCGGATATCCCGCTTTATTTTTATGAAGCCAATACCTGGGGTCCAAAAGAAGCCAATGCACTTTTCGGAAATAAAGAACTCAAATGGCGAGCACCTTTTAAGAAATTTAAATCTGAATAAAACCATCAATCATTGCTTTCCAATAATCAACAATAACTTTTCCAACGTTTTAAACACACCTAACATGAATCCGAATCTTCATATTTACAACAGCCCTGAAGATACTGCCCGTGCAGTGGCCGAATTGATTCTGGTAAAAGCAAAAGGGAAAGTCAAACAATCGCTTCCCCTGAACATTGCGCTTTCGGGAGGGAATACCCCTAAATTGTTGTTTAATTTATTGGCAAAAGAATACACTGAATCGATTCCGTGGCATTTTATACGACTCTTTTGGGTGGACGAACGCTGTGTACCTCCAACCCATAAGGAAAGCAATTATGGAATGACTTACGAGAGCTTATTGAAAAATGTTCCTATCCACGATGCCAATATCTTCCCGATACAAGGTGAAATTGACCCTGAAAAAGAGGCTAAGCGGTATCAGACTATGCTTAAAACCCAATTGCCATCAAGCAACGGCATCCCGAAATTTGACATAATACTCTTGGGTATGGGCGATGACGGACATACTGCTTCCATTTTCCCGAATAATCTGGGTTTGCTCCATTCCGACCAGTTAGTTGCTGTCTCCGTTCATCCTGTTTCCAATCAAAAGAGGATAACGCTCACAGGCCAGTTAATCGTTCAGGCTGATGATGTGGTTTTTCTGATTACAGGGGCATCGAAGGCAACCGTACTGAAACAAATAATACACAGGGAGCCGAATTTTGAAAACTATCCTGCATCATATATGCATGCTCATTCTGTTCCTGCCCATTTCTACCTCGACAAAGCCGCTGCTGAAAAACTTTAAAATGCTTTTCATTTCAGGATTTTCATTCCTGAAAATTAATCCTTAATTTTGAGGCTTTAATTCAAAGTCCTAAAAATATTTTATTTCTAAAAATAGAATCTAATAACATCTTCATGAAACCAATCAATTTTAGTTATTTACCAGTATTTATCCTCCTGTTTTCCACTTCATGTTTTGCTCAGAAAACAGAAAAATCAATCCCTGAACAATCATTCTTTACTAAAACTGATGCGTCAAACTGGGTATATGTGCTGAAAGATAAAACAATTGCACCATCTGATGTTTTCAAAATGGAGGATGGCCTTTTACAGATAACCGGTATCTCAAGCGGGTATTTGCGTACAAAGAAAAGCTATTCAGATTTTGAGCTTACTACTGAATGGCGTTGGACAAAGACACTGGGAAACAGCGGAGTACTGGTACACATACAACCGAAAGATACTGTATGGCCCCAATGTTACCAGGTACAGCAAAAAGCGTCTGATGCAGGGGATATTATTTGCATGAACGGGTTATGGGCAAAGGAATGTTCTGACTCGGTAAAGTTTACGGTAAAAAAACTGCAACCATCCAACGAAAAGCCGTTGGGTGAATGGAATATGATTAAAGTAATCAGTAAGGATAAAACTTTAAAGGTGTTTGTAAACGGTGTTTTACAGAACAGCATTACAGGACTTACTGCTTCCACCGGATTTATTGGTTTTCAGAATGAAGGTAAGCCGCTCGAATTCAGGAATCTTTCCATAAATAGCTTAAAATAAGAATGATAATGATTAAAGGAGCAATTTTTGATTTCAACGGAACCTTGTTTTGGGATACTGCTTTCCACGACCTTGCTTTCGATATTTTTCTTGAAAAACATGGCATACACCTTACCGGTGAGGAAAAACGCGTTAAAATTCATGGGCAAACAAATCCTGATATTATGCGAAGTATCTTTGGTGACCAGTTGACTGAAAAGGAAATCCATGATTATTCACAGGACAAGGAAATGATTTACCGCCAGCTTTGTATCAACGATCTGAAGTTTGCTCCCGGTGCAGAGGATTTGTTCGACTTTTTTAAAGCCAATGCTATTCCATTCACCATTGCATCCTCTTCGGGAATTGAAAATATCAGCTTTTACTTTGCCAATATGCACTTGGATCGTTGGTTCAGCTTGGACAAAGTGGTCTATAACAATGGGACATTTCGTGGGAAACCGCATCCTGATGTATTTTTGGCTGCAGCTAAGAAACTAAATGTTCATCCTAAGGAAAGCGTTATTTTTGAAGACTCGGTAGCCGGTATTGAAGCTGCTGAACATGCCGGAGCAGGCAAAATTTATATTGTCAATTCGTATGGTGAGAATTACAGCCGCTTTTCGTATGATATCATTACAGATTTCAACAGTGTTGACAGAAAGTTGTTTGTTTAGAATTTCAGGGAGATAGTTGCCCTGAACGATCGTCCCGGCATAGGAAACCACTTTACAATCTCATAATTCGTATCCATTAAATTAAGTACTTCCAGGTTCAGATGGATCAATCCTGTTTTGCATTGAAAGCTCCTGCTAACCGACAGGCTATGGTCGTAATAAGCCGGCAAGCGGTTTTCGATGTAGTTTTGATTCACTGCATACCGGTGGCCCGACCATAAAAGCGAGTAAGAGATATCTATCCAGGGTGTGACAATTCCTGCTTTCCCTGATCCTGATACACGTGGGGTATACGGAAGCTGGTTGTCATAATTTCCGTCGGTACGGCTGGTTACATTCAACGCCCGTTGGTACGTATAATTTGTTCCCAGTAAAATGCCCACCTTCTTCCAGGGCTGCAGGGTTGTTTCGGCAGTCATATCCAGTCCATCAATCACCACTTTCCCGTAATTCAATATGGTCCACGAAAAAGTATCTTTATTCGGGTAAGCCACTATCTTATCCGTAACATCGTTGTGGTACCCGTCCACCGTCAGGCTCAGCAAGGGCAACCAGTTGTTTATGGAGAAATTGTATGTAAGCCCAAGATTAACCTGATTCGTTTTTTCAGGCTTTAAATCTTTGTTGCCCACATTTGCATAGTACAAATCATTGAAAGAAGGCAAACGGAATATGTTCTTGTAAAACACGCGAATTCTTAAGTCCGTACCTTCAAACGGCTTGACAGATACGCTTATATAAGGCGATAATTTGTGATAATCCGAAGCTGCATTTCCGTTTTTTACCGATTCATATACATCTGTTGACAACACACTCACTGTAGCCAGAACCCGGTTGGTTACATATTTAGCTGCCACTGCCGAAAGCCATGAAAGCCTGGTAGGAAAGGCAAAATCCGTAGCGTCCGAAGTGAGTGTTGTCCATGCACCATCGGTTGTTGCTGAAAAAGACAAATTGTCCAATGCTCTGTAAAGTACTGATGACGAACCGTAATACTCCGTTTGCTTGTATACATTTTCCATCTTTCCTTCTGTTCCCAGATAACCGGGATCTAAATAATGCGTGTACCCGCTATTCAATTTGGCATTGGACTGGAATACCCAGGACCTTGAAAATTCCTTTTCGTAATGAGCTTGTGTAAAAAAGGTGTTATCCCAGATACGTTGTTTTGAGGAACTCTCGTTGTTGTACAAGATGGTAGGTCCGGGCAATCCCCTTTCCGACTGGTAATAATAACCCTTGATATATCCGTTTTCTTTTTCTGTAAAGTTGCCATACAAAGCTCCCTCGATACGGATATTCCTCACATCGGTATTCTGCCTGGTCTCCTTTGATGTTGAATCTTTGGCTGATTGCCCGTAATGCAACGTGTAGGGATATTTACCATCAGCCGATAACCATTCGCCACTGAATGTTGCCGAAACTTTCCGGCTTAGTTTCCCGGCCAGCCAGATAGTTGGATTTACCAGCCCAAACGAGCCTGCCTTCATGGATACTTTCCCGTTTATCCTTTTATTATCCGTGAACACAGGAGATAAGGTGCGGATATTCAATACCGAGGCAGAAGCAAAGAGCCTTGCCGGTTGAAAAATATTATCGCTTTGTCCGCTATTGAGTGAAATCATGTCCACATTATCAAGTGAAAACCGCCCCAGGTCTATTTGTCCTGTCTGGTTATCGGTCAGTGTAATGCCGTCATAGCTCACAGCGGTATGATTACCCCCGAGGCTGCGTACCGAAATCGTCTTCAACCCACCTATCCCGCCATAGTCTTTCACGGTTACCCCTGAGAAATACTTTACCGCATCCGACACCTGCATTACATTGAGCCCTTCGATGCTTTTTGAGTTCAGTATCTGGAGTGGTGCTGTAGATCGGACTTCTGAACTGATGTATTTTTCAGTAACTGTTACTTCCTGAATTGTATGGGCTTTGATGGTATCAGTGCGCTGTACATTTTGTGCAGGCAGCATGCACGGAAACAACAACCACAGGAATGGGTGCACGTAAGTTGTTATCGAGTGTTGGAACTTAAAAACAGGCATACAATCTATTTGTATAATAATTTACCCAAATAGCTTGCAAGAAAAGAAAAATCAACAAAGCAACCTAATGCAGTATTGGTTCTTAGCTCTATCCTCGAAAGCATTAAAACAGACTTTTCATGGCAGGTCTTCTGACTTACTCCTTTTTTTGAACGCCTTCCCGTCTGCCTGAAGACAAACAGTGGCTCATGAATTGTTCAAAACAGCTAAGAGTTTACAGCAGCGGGACTGTTGCCGAATTTCACGACATTCCCTTTTAATCGCTTTCCGCACAAAACGAAAGAGCAAACCAATGTGGTGCAAAGATAGGGTAAAATATGTTGATTTGAAAATGACATATCCGAACGAAATTCATTAGGTTAGCAGTAGTGTCCGGTATAGCGAAGGTTTGGAGAGTTCTTTAAACTTGCCTGACGATAGTGATAAGCTGATTGGTTGCCGGATTGATTTGCCAATCAAATAATTGTTGTATTTTATTGATTATGTATAAGTTAGTCATTAACGTTAGTGCATAAAGGTTTAGTGTTTATTTTATCATCATTTCTAAAAATTAAGAACATACAATTAAATGTCACATTTGCTACTTTTAAAATTTTTAGTATTGTTTACCTGGTTTTAAATGCTGTTATTTTGGGTAAATGGTAAATAAACAAATAGTACTTCATTTAGGTCTGTCTAATATGTGTCCATCACCTCTTTTCCCATAAAATGAAGGCAGGACGTTAGCGATACGGATATAATACGTTTCTTTTAAATATCGTTTTATATACGTTTTATATACGTATCGCTAACGTTTTATATTCGTTTTACGATAAAACGGGTATAAATAAGGTATTGAAGGAGTGCAAAAGAAACCACAGATACATTGGAGGCAGTTAAGGAAAGCAGGAAGCTATCCTAAATGCTGATATTTGACGGCATTCTGCGTAATTCAGTATGCCGGGGATTCTTTCCGGGATATGCCTGGAATGGATCCTTTATTTGAAAGGCATCTTCCAAAAGTAAAATAATTATTGAAAAGACATATCCTGAAAAAAGGAATTCATACATTTTTAGCTTGAAATACAGGGATATAGGTTGAGGGCAAATTGAACTGCAATGGGAAGATTTACTGCTTAAAAATTTACTATGTAAGAAAAATAAAAGGATTGGCCAAAATACGTCATTATAATTTGACCATTACTTAGCACGTTTTCAATTTGATTTTTCGTATCTTTGTACCCCTAAAATCATTTCAAATAAAGTCTTTATGGGTAGTTTAGGTAAATGGATTGGCGGAGGCCTGGGTTGGGCGTTTGGCGGACCAATAGGTGCATTAATCGGCTTTACATTGGGATCTATGTTCGATGGAACACAAATCTCAAGTGTTACGACTTCAATGAGTTCAAACCGCACAACAGAAGGTGATTTCAAGATGAGCCTGCTGGTGCTTATGGCTTGTATCATGAAAGCGGACGGGCATGTGGATAAATCGGAACTGGTAGTAGTAAAACGATTTTTGGTAACCAATTTTGGCGAACAGGGAGCACTTGAAGCCCTGCAAATCCTCAAGAACCTGTTGGAACAGGATATCAATGAAGATGATGTAGCCATGCAGATAAGCCAGAACCTGAATTATTCCTCCAAACTGGAATTGCTTCATTTGCTGTTTAACATCGCGTATGCCGATGGTGAAGTTGTTACTTCCGAAATGGCAACCATCCAACGTATAGCCAACATATTCAGGATTGACCGGTTAGATTTTGAATCGGTGAAAGCACCGTATATGAAACATATTGACCGGGACTGGGCCTATAAATCGCTCGAAATTGAACCTACAGCCACCAACGAAGAAATTAAAAAGGCCTATCGGAATATGGCAAAAAAATATCATCCTGACAAAGTAAATGATTTGGGTGAAGATGTAAAAAAATCGGCTACTGAAAAGTTTCGTTCAGTCAACGAAGCCTATGAGAATTTAAAAAAACAACGGGGAATAGCCTGAAAGAAGGAGCAAGAGGTAAGAGGTAAGGAGTAAGTAGCTCTGACAATAAAACATACCCTTTATCGAATACTTGCCTCTTACCTCTTGCCTCTTACCTCTTTTTATTTATTAATAATAATTCTGCATACATTTAGATTATGGAAAATAAACTGCACATATATAATACATTAAGTCGAAAGAAAGAATTATTTGTTCCGATTCATTCACCCAATGTGGGCATGTATGTCTGCGGTCCGACAGTATATGGGGATGCACATTTAGGTCATGCACGGCCGGCCATTACTTTCGATATCCTGTTTCGTTACCTGCTTCACCTGGGATATAAGGTGCGTTATGTCCGGAACATTACCGACGTAGGGCACCTGGAGAATGATGCAGACAGCGGCGAGGATAAAATAGCCAAGAAGGCACGGCTGGATGAACTGGAGCCCATGGAAGTGGTGCAGTACTATACCAACCGCTACCACAAGGCGATGGAAGCACTGAATGTACTGCCTCCAAGCATTGAACCCCATGCTTCCGGTCATATCATGGAACAGATCGACTTTGTGCAAAAGATTCTGGATGCAGGCTATGCGTATGTAAGTGAAGGATCTGTTTACTTCGATGTAGAAAAATACAACACGAAATATAATTACGGGAAACTCTCAGGCCGTAATATTGATGACATGCTTGAATCGACCCGTGAGTTGGATGGTCAAAGTGAAAAACACCGCAGCGTGGATTTTGCCTTGTGGAAAAAAGCTTCCCCGGAGCATATTATGCGATGGAAGGCACCCTGGAGTGTCGGATTTCCGGGCTGGCATATGGAATGCTCGGCCATGGGAACCAAGTACCTGGGTGAACAATTTGATATACATGGTGGTGGGATGGACTTAATGTTTCCTCACCATGAATGTGAAATAGCCCAGTCGACTGCTGCATTGGGGAAAGAAACGGTGAAGTACTGGATGCATAATAACATGATTACTATTAACGGTCAGAAGATGGGAAAATCGCTGGGCAACTTCATTAACCTGGAAGAATTCTTCACAGGGAGCCATGCCTTATTAACACAAGCATTCAGCCCCATGACCGTACGGTTCTTTATCCTTCAGGCTCATTACCGAAGCACGGTTGATTTTAGCAGTGAAGCATTACAGGCTTCCGAAAAAGGGCTAAGCAGGTTAATGGACGGATATGCCCGTTTGCAAAAACTGACAACTTCGGCAACATCCACAGTTGAAACAGCAGGACTTCGTGATAAATGTGAAGAAGCCATGCTCGATGACCTGAATACACCAATCGTGATATCCTATTTATTTGATGCCCTGAAAGCCGTTAACCTGGTTTCTGATGGGAAAGAAACTGTTTCTGAAACCGATTTGACGGAATTGAAAGAAGTATTCCACCTTTTTGTGGAAGATATCCTGGGACTTATTGCCGAAAACGAAGCTTCCACCGGAAATGATGCTTACAAAAAGGCCATTGATTTGTTACTTACCATGCGTATGGATGCCAAGAAGAATAAAGACTGGGCTACGAGCGACAAGATCCGCAATGAACTGACGGCACTCGGGTTTGAAATTAAGGATACGAAAGATGGGTTTGAGTGGAAGATTTAAGAAGTTTGAAGAGTTTAAAGGGTTTGAGGTTTTAAGAGTTCCGTGTTCAGCGTTCCGTGTTCCGCGTTGGGGTGAGGAGTTTTCTGCAACATGAATAACTTATGTAGGAGAACAACCTGACATCGTCGAAGACATGTCAGCGTTAATAAAGGGTTTGAAGGTTTTGAAGGTTTTGAAGGTAAAAAATAATTATAATTGAAATAAATTTAAATTTCAACTGTCAAGATTTAATACATTGTTAGTTTAAACATTTTCACTCTGATTTAAACTTCCTTACATGAAAAATCATGGAGAAATAATTCTTTACCATTCGGAGGATTCCATTCAACTTGAAGTGAGAATTGAAGAAGATACTGTTTGGCTAACGCAAGCACAAATGGCTGAATTATTTCAGACAACTAAACAGAATGTCAGTTTACATATAAATAACATTTTCAAGGAGAATGAATTGACAAAAGATTCAACTGTCAAGGAATACTTGACAGTTCAACAAGAAGGTCTTCGTGTCATCAAACGAAAAGTAGAATATTTTAATCTTGATGTTATAATTTCAGTTGGATACAGAGTAAAATCTTTGCGTGGTACTCAATTCCGAATATGGGCAAACAACGTTTTGAAGGAATACCTGCTGAAAGGCTATGTACTGCATCATCGGATTGACCGGATTGAAAAGAAAATAGTTGAACATGACCAGAAATTTGATTTATTGATAAAAACATCATTGCCTCCTCTGGAAGGTATATTTTATGATGGACAAATATTTGATGCCTATAAGTTTACCGCTGATTTAGTGAAGTCGGCAAAGAAATCAATAGTACTGATAGATAATTATGTGGATGAAAGTGTGTTGATGCTACTTTCCAAACGAACAAAAAAGGTAAAAGCAACAATTTTCACCGCTAATATATCTAAACAGCTTCAACTTGATCTGGAAAAATTTAATATGCAGTATGAACCGATTGAGATAAAGATATTCACAAAGTCACATGACCGTTTTTTAATTATCGATCAGGAAACGGTATATCATATTGGTGCTTCTTTAAAAGACTTAGCAAAAAAATGGTTTGCCTTTTCAAAGATTAAACTAAATGCGATTGAAATGATAAGGAAGATAGAAAACTAGAATATTTAAAAGAAGAGTTTGACGTTTAATGGTTCCGTGTTGTGGAGAATGAAGTGTTCAGCTTTACAAACATCAATTAGGAGAACAACCTGACATCGTCGAAGACATGTGAGCGTTAAAGGAAGAGTTTGAAGTTTGAAAGGTTTGTGTGTTTTAATCTTTTTGATGATTAGGAACTTAAAGAAAGTTTAAATAGTTAGATAATTGACTTAAATATTGATCGTTTATTTAAAATATAATTCTTAAATCACGGCCATATTATTCTGATATACAGATAAATAGATTACATACACATTTGTTACATACAACATTGTTACATACTGTGTTGTTATAAATGAAAAATATCATTACCTTTAGCAGAAAAAAAGGATATTATGAGTAATCCATTCGTTTTTGGATCCGCTACTTCAGGAGAACATTTTACTAACCGGACAAAGGATGTTGATAGGTTATTAGCTAATTTTAAACATGGCATTAGTTCCATTGTTATATCTCCCCGGAGATGGGGGAAAACATCGTTGGTACAAAAAGTAAGTACATTAGCTCGCCTGGAGGACTTGAAAGTTGTCAATATAGATATTTTTTCATGCCGGAATACGAATGATTTTTACACTCTTTTTGCAACAGAAGTAATTAAACAAACTGCCAGCAAATGGGAAGAATGGGCTGAAAACACAAAACAATTTTTATCGGCATTGATTCCTAAAATAAGTTTTGGAATCGATCCGCAAAATGATTTTTCAGTTTCACTTGATTTTTCAAATGTAAAGTTGAATGATGATATACTTGATTTACCTGAAAAGATTGCGAAAGAAAAGGGGTATCGTATTGTAGTTTGTATTGACGAGTTTCAACAATTGAGCGAATTTTCAGATCATATACAATTTCAGAAGAAACTCAGATCAGTCTGGCAATTACAAAAAAAAGTTTCATATTGTTTGTATGGCAGTAAGAAACATTTAATGACAGAGTTTTTCTCAAAACAAAGTATGCCATTTTATAAATTCGGTGATATTTTCTTTTTGCAGAAAATCAGTACCTACGATTGGATTCGATTTATTTCCGAAAGATTTGAATCGACAGGAAAGAAGATTTCGCAGGAACAGGCAAAAATGATTTGTGATACTGTTGAAAATCATTCATCCTATGTTCAACAACTGGCATGGAATGTATGGGTTAAAACCCGGCATATTACAAAAAATGAAGATATTGAGTCAGCAATAACAGATTTATTTAATCAAAATGCTATACTTTATTACCGTTATATAGAAGAACTTACGGGATATCAATTGAATTTTTTACGGGCTGTTGCTGAAGATATACATTCTGAATTTACTAAAAGTGAAGTTCTTCAAAAATATCAGTTGGGAACTTCCGCCAACGTGAAACGGTTGAAAGACGCGCTTGAAAAAAAGGAATTAATTGATATTACCGGAAAAACAGTAAGTTTTAATGATCCTGTATTTAAACTATGGTTTCAGAAAAACCTAAGGAGACTATAATGCACACAAATTTTTATAATTATACATAATGGAAACTACAAGACAACAAAAAATATCGAGGATGTTGCAGAAAGAACTGGGGGAAATCTTTTTGTTGTATGCCCGTGAAATACACGGCACATTAATCACCGTCACTTCGGTACGGATAAGCCCTGATTTGAGCATTGCCCGTACACATTTAAGCATATTTCCAAGTAATAATGCAGCTGAAGTATTGGTAAAAGTAAATGCCGACACCAAATCTATCCGGTATGAACTGGGCAAAAGGGTACGTTATCAGCTACGGATAGTGCCTGAATTGTTCTTTCATAACGATGATTCGCTCGATTACCTGGAAAACATTGATAACTTGTTAAGAAGCGATCCTCCGGGACCAGCACCCGAAGAAGAAAACGAATAGCAGTGGGAATAATGGATAACGGTCAAAACACGTCTTCACCCTTTCGTGGTTTATCATTCTCTTTTCGCATAGCTAAACGCTACCTCTTCTCCAAAAAGTCGCATAATGCCATAAATGTTATTTCGGGCATATCGGCTGCAGGAGTTGGTGTAGGCGCTATGGCTCTGGTGTGCGTATTATCGGTGTTCAATGGTTTTGAACTCCTCATCTCGGATATGTTCTCATCATTCGATCCGGATTTAAAGATCACGCTTACGCATGGCAAAACATTTGATGCCAATTCGCCTGAGCTCACCAAAGTTCGAAAGTTAAAGTCTGTTGCTTATTTCACCGAAGTGGTTGAAGATAATGCGTTATTACGATTCAAGGACAAGCAAATGCCTGCAACGATAAAGGGTGTGAGCAACGATTTTGAAAAGATGACACGCATTGACAGCATCATGTATGATGGAAAATTCATCCTCAACGATGGGGCGTTTGAACGGGCCGTACCCGGTGTGGGTGTAGCTGCAATACTTGGACTTGGCGCCCATTTTATTGACCCGCTTTATGTCTACGCGCCTAAAAGGACTTCAAAAATAAACCTGCTTCGTCCAGAAAACAGCTTTAAACCGATGGGTACTTTCGTATCCGGTATCTTCTCGGTCAAGCAACTGCAGTACGATGACCATTATGTCATTGTTTCCATTAAGCTGGCGAGGGAACTGTTTGATTACAAGAACTCAGAAGTCACATCCACAGAGCTCAAACTGGCAAAGGGTGTTGATCATGAAAAAGTACAGCATCAAATCAAGGCATTGCTTGGAAAACAATACCAGGTTAAAAACCGCTATGAACAGCAGGAAAGTTTCTTTAAAATCATGAAGATTGAGAAATGGTTTACCTATCTCATTCTCTGTTTTATCCTGCTGATTGCAAGTTTTAATATTATTGGATCCCTGTCCATGTTGATCAT
>Ga0302285_10001509_pt1 | contig 12917 bp, 9 predicted proteins | sample III_Fen_E2_2_FD_200455 | JGI IMG/M metagenome (GOLD analysis project Ga0302285, IMG submission 200455) | Peat permafrost microbial communities from Stordalen Mire near Abisko, Sweden - III_Fen_E2_2 | ecosystem: Environmental > Terrestrial > Soil > Wetlands > Permafrost | place: Sweden: Abisko...
CATTTGCATTTGGAATTACTTCGCCATGTATAGTTAATACCAATTGTTCGTCAGTAGCATTACTATAAACTGTAATTGTTTTTTTAAATGTTCCCGGTCTTCCTATTGGATTATAAGTTACCGTAATTGCTCCTTTCTTGCCAGGCTCTATAGGTTCTTTTGTCCATACCGGGGTTGTACACCCGCATGAAGCCTGAACCCGACTGACAACCAAAGGAGAAACACCTTTATTCACGAAATTGAACACATGGGTAATTTTACCATCTGCCTCGTTTACTTTTCCAAAATCATGTGTCTTTTCTTCAAAACTGATTACTGCTTTCTGAGACATCGCAACCAATGAACACAACATGCAAACAATTAGAAAACTATACTTTTTCATTTCTTATTCTTTATTCAATAAAACTCAGTCAGCAACGATCCCTTTTGTTTCAGGATTATTTTGTGACTTTGTGAACACTTGTATCACCTTGTTTTGTTATTGGAATAACTTCACCCTTAATAATCAGAACAGTTTGTTCCAGGGCATCATTCGAATAAACGGTAATTGTTTTTGTGAACATACCGGGTCTGTTTGATGTATTATAAGTTACGGTTATAGCTCCTTTTTTACCGGCTTCTATTGGTGCTTTTGTCCAGGTAGGTGTAGTACAACCGCATGAAGCCTGTACTCTGCTTACCACTAATGGTGCATTTCCCTTGTTTGTAAAATCAAACACATAGGTTACACTTCCGTCTTTTTCGTTTATCTTTCCGAAATCATGTTCCTTTGTATCAAAACTAATTACAGGTTTTTGACACATGGCGGCTAATGAGAATACCAGACAAACCAACAACATACTATACTTTTTCATATCCAATTAATTAATTTATTATACATTACACTTTTCAAGAGAACTTGATTAAATACAAAAGTATAAAAAATGTTGTTCATAATTTCCAAATTATCAAATTATCTGATTAAATTTAGTTAAAGCAGTGATTAAATAGTATTCTTTAGTTTATTGACAATCATTCTCCAACAATAACTTTCAGTTACAAGCCAAGCTTCTGTTCCTGTCTTTTTGATTCCCAATCTAAATAAACTACCTTTGTACTATTCAAACACGAAATATATGAAAACATATTTTCAAAAACTTACATCTGAAAATTTCGAATATGTTGTAGGTTGCTATCGTTATCTTCATGCTCATCCGGAACTTTCATTTCATGAATTTGAGACCGCCCGGTTTGTACAGAACGAACTTACCAAGATGGGTATCTCATTTCGCTCCGGGATTGGAGGTACCGGCATATTAGGTAAAATAGAAGGCAGAAATCCAGCAAAGAAAGTAATTGCACTCCGTGCTGATATGGATGCATTACCGGTATGTGAGGATGTGGATATACCGTGGAAATCTACAAATAACAACGTAATGCACGCTTGCGGTCATGATGCCCATACCGCTTGTTTACTGGGCGCTGCAAAAATACTGCAACAAAGCTGTACTGATTTTGAAGGAACTATCCTTTTAATCTTTCAACCCGGAGAAGAGAAATCACCCGGCGGAGCACATCTTATGCTGGAAGACGGCCTCTTTAAGGACATAGAACCTGAAATTATTCTGGGACAACATGTATCTGTCGACTTTCCTACCGGCACACTGTGTTTTTTACCGGGAATGATTATGGCTTCGGCCGATGAAATACATGTAAAGATTCATGGCAAAGGAGGCCACGGAGCACTACCCCATTTGATCAATGATACAGTATTGGCAGCATCACAAACTGTTGTTTCATTACAACAGGTCAGTAGCCGCCTATGTCATCCGCTCATACCAATGGTTCTTACTTTCGGAAAGCTGATTGCTGACGGAGCAACAAACGTAATCCCTCATGAAGTTCTGCTTTCCGGCACATTCCGTACTGTGAATGAAGAATGGCGTGCCGTGGCAAAGGACCATATCAGACGGATAATAAATGAAACTTGCGCTGCCTATGGCTGTACTGCTGAAATTTCTACCCCTGATGGCTATCCATGTGTTGTAAATGATGAAAAAGTAACTGCTCAGGCACGTGGTTTTGCCAAAGAATGGGTGAGTGAAGAAAATATCAGAAACCTCGAGATGCGTTTAACTTCCGAAGACTTTGGTTTCTTTACCCAAAAATACCCCTGTTCGTTCTATCGGTTTGGAGTGAAAGGTGAAACAAATATCCATACCGGTGGACTACACAGTTCAACTTTCCGGATTGATGAAAAAGCTCTGGAGACAGGTATGGGTGGTTTGGTGTGGCTGGCATGGAGATTCATGACTGAAATTTGATTTCTAAGCCACCTGATCATTCATCAGTCACAGCCTTTTTGTCCCTGGTGTATTCGTAGTGGTAGACGTCATTATAAAGTATTTCTTTGATCTTTTCGAAATGGGTGTTTGCAAAATGAAGATCATTCGACATGATTAATTCAGGCAGGAAAAAACCTGATCCATCATAGGGTGGCTGGGCATAATTATAGGCTAAAATTGAAAAGCCAAGTTTTTCATAAAACAAAATACGCCTGCTGGCATTAATCTCATTCGGCATTTCAACTTCCAGAATAATCGGCAGTTTAGTCTGATCCATAAAGATACCCATTGCCTCACTCCCAATGCCCTGACTTCTGAACTTAGGACTTATTGCCAGGTGTTCGATATAATAAAAGCGCTCGAACGTCCAGTAATTGAAAAGACCAACAAAAACACCATCTTGTATCAGTGCGTTCACACAAAACCTTTTTTCATAATTCAACTCATACTCCAGACCACCCCATGTTCTCCGTTCTACAGGAGGAAAGGCAAGAGTATAAAGATTGAATAAATTCGAGAAAAACTGATTATTGACAGTATTTATCCGATGAAAGTTTAGCATATTTTCTGTTTTAATTGGAACCTTAAAAGCTACTTTAAAAGGCTTCTATGATCTTAACATTTTTCTCAGTGAATTGTTCAAAAATAAGCAGACTTTATTCCATTATATGTATTGTTAAAGTGCAAAAAAAAACGTACTTTTGCAATCAAATTCAATCAGGGAAATTTTCAGAAGTTCATTATATTAACTAATTAAGAAAAGTATGATTTATTCGCACGAAGTAGAACACATGTGTGTTGTAAAAAAAGGCCCTAATCATGGTCCTGCACCTATACCCGAAGAAGGTAAATGGGTTAAATCAAAAGAGATTAAAGACATTTCAGGATTAACTCACGGTGTGGGTTGGTGCGCTCCACAACAGGGTGCTTGTAAACTAACCCTGAATGTCAAAGAAGGTGTTATTGAAGAAGCGCTGATTGAAACTATCGGTTGTTCAGGTATGACCCATTCGGCTGCCATGGCTGCTGAAATCCTTACAGGAAAAACTATCCTGGAAGCATTAAATACCGACCTGGTATGTGATGCTATCAATGTAGCTATGCGTGAATTATTTCTTCAGATTGTGTACGGTCGTACCCAGTCGGCTTTCTCTGAAGGTGGCTTGCCTATCGGTGCCGGTCTTGAAGACTTAGGAAAAGGCTTGCGCTCGCAGGTCGGAACAACATTCAGTACAAATAAAAAAGGTGTTCGTTATTTAGAATTAGCCGAAGGATATATCAGCCGCATGGCATTAGACGAAGACGGTGAAGCTTGCGGATACGAATTCGTTCGTGTAGGCCCAATGTTGGATCTGGTAAAAAAAGGAGTAGATGCTAACGAAGCATTGAAAAAATCTACCAGTACATATGGTCGTTTTGCGAATGCTGCAAAATATATCGATCCAAGACAAGAATAGTCTAAACAGTTTATTAATTATCCATCTAACTAAAAACTAAATAATATGTTATTTGAAAGTTATGACCGTCGTATCGATAAAGTTAACGCGGCCCTTAATACATACGATATTAAAGATATCGACGAAGCCAAAGCTATTTGTACTGCCAAAGGCATCGACCCATATAAAATCTGTGAATCCATTCAGAACATCGCTTTTGAGAACGCTAAATGGGCTTACGTAGTAGGTGCAGCTATCGCCATCAAGAAAGGTGCTAAAAATGCTGCCGAAGCTGCTGAAGCTATTGGTATCGGATTGCAGGCATTCTGTATCCCGGGCTCTGTAGCCGAAGACCGCAAAGTAGGCCTGGGTCATGGTAACCTGGCTGCTATGTTGCTTCGCAACGAAACCAAATGTTTTGCATTCCTGGCAGGACACGAATCGTTTGCTGCTGCTGAAGGTGCTATTGGCATCGCTTTATCGGCTAACAAAGTGCGCAAGGAACCATTACGCGTGATCCTGAACGGTCTTGGAAAAGATGCAGCTATGATCATTTCCCGTATCAACGGTTTTACCTATGTTCAGACTGAATTTGATTATTATACCGGCGAATTGAAAGTAGTTCGTACCAAAGCATATTCCGACGGTCCTCGTGCTGCTGTAAAATGTTACGGTGCTGATGACGTTCGTGAAGGTGTTGCTATTATGCGTTCCGAAGGTGTTGATGTATCGATTACCGGTAACTCGACCAACCCTGTCCGCTTCCAACACCCGGTAGCAGGTACTTACAAAAAGGAATGTACCGAACTAGGCAAGAAATACTTCTCAGTGGCTTCAGGTGGTGGTACCGGACGTACCCTTCACCCTGATAATGTGGCTGCAGGTCCTGCTTCTTACGGCTTAACGGATACAATGGGTCGTATGCATGGAGATGCTCAGTTTGCAGGTTCTTCATCTGTTCCAGCTCATGTGGAAATGATGGGATTCATTGGCATGGGTAACAATCCTATGGTTGGTGCAACTGTTCAGGTAGCTGTCGCTATTGAAATGGCGAAATAAAAATAAGCAAATTATTCTATATAGAACTCTCTGATAATCAATTTATCAGGGAGTTTTTTTATTGTATAAACTCAATGAAGAATTCACCTTTAACACCTTTAATTAAATTCATACTTTCAAGATTTCAACATATTCTTAGAAAGTAACATCTTATGAAATTCTCTATTTAGATGAAATTATTTTTCAAATAAAAGAAGGAATTTCTAATAAGATAAAAGGCTTAAAAAGTTGAATTTTCACCTAATAATGTTTCTTAAATGCGACCATTTTTTTACAAATTACAAGATGGCTGCACAAAGTATTGTAATAGTTTGTATATCATAAAGATATAAGTATAATTTAAGGTATTTTAAACCAAAATTATCTTATGGAAAGACATGCATATTCTATAAATTTTGAAGCAACCCCATCCAAAGTAAGAAAGGATGGAACTATCCCAATTCATGCAACAATCACATTGAATGGAATAAGAGTATCCCTTACAACAGGTAGAAAGGTTCTATCAACAGACTGGGATAATGTAAAACAACGAGTAAAAGGAACTAATGAACAGGCAAAGCTTATTAATGTTTACCTCTTTAAATTCAAAACTAAAATAGCAAAGTTAGAATTGGAGCTTTTACAACGTGGCTATATTATTACAGCAGACTTGTTAAGAGATGCTTACTTTAATAATGTCGAAGCAATTCAAACCAAAACTTTAATCCAGATATATGATGATCATCTCAAAGGTCTTGAAAAGATAGTAGGCAATGGAATCTCTAAATCTACTTTCTATTGTTATACTCACAGCTTCAGACTGGTAAAAGAGTATATTAAAAAGCAATACAATCGAGAAGATATGTTTTTACTTGAACTGAATTATTCCTTTATAGATAACTTTAACACTTTTCTTAAGACTGAGCATAATCAAAAGATAAATACTACTGTAAAACATTTAAAATGTTTGAAAAGAGTGACTAACATTGCTATAGCAAACAAATTCTTACTCTTTGACCCCTTTCTTAATTACAAGTTAGAAAGAGAAACTGTTGAGAAAGCATTTCTAACAGAGGAAGAACTCAGGAGAATCATAAATAAAGATTTTGCAATGCCAAGGTTAGGAAGAGTAAGGGACATTTTTATATTCAGCTGCTTTACTGGATTATCCTATGGTGATGTAAAAACTTTAGATGAAAGCCATTTTGTAAATGATGAGGAAGGTAGAATCTGGATAAAAAAGAATCGTATTAAAACTGGTGTTTTATCTAGAATACCTTTATTACCTATTCCTAAGCTAATTCTTGAAAAATACAAAGGTGGAGTAAAATTACTACCTGTGATAGACATTTCAAGCACAGATGCTTACTTAAAGGAAATAGCTGACCTTTGTGGCATTAATAAAAGGGTTAGCTTCCATACTGCCAGATTTACCTTTGCCACCACTGTAACCCTTACAAACAGAATTTCTTTAGAAGTTGTATCTAAAATGATGGGGCATACCAATACAAGAATGACTTCACACTATGCTAAAATCATTGATACCTATATAGGTGAAGAGATGGATAAGTTAGACACTAAGGTTTGGGATTAAGTTAAACAGACAAGATAGATTATTTTTTAAGTGAGTGGAATGAAACAGTTCTGCTCACTTCTGTTCATTCAAATGCTATATCATAACGATCTAAAAAGTTTAGTCTTTAACTTTATTTTGTACATTTGCATCTTATTGAAAATTTGAAACTAAAAGTATTCAATTATGCTTGAACTATTACACAAAAAACACATGTCAGAAGAGGAAATAAAGATGAACTTTATTACTCCTGATATACTTGCTTCTGGTTGGGATTTACAAAGGCAAATCAGAGCTGAATATACTTTTACCGATGGTAGAGTTATTGTAAGAGGTAAGTTTACAGCAAGAGGACAGAAGAAAAGAGCTGATTATGTGTTATACTATAATGACCAGAGAGATAAAATTGTACTTGCTGTCATTGAAGCTAAGGACAATAACCATTCAGTAGGTTCAGGAATGCAACAAGCTATTGAATATGCATTATATTTAGATGCTCCCTTTGCTTATAGTGCCAATGGAGATGGGTTTATTGAGCATGATATAAAAAATGGTACTGAAAGGGAGATACCAACTGGAAAATTTCCTACTTCTGATGAACTTTGGGCTAGATATAAAGGAGAGAAAGGTATTACAGCAGAGCATGAAAAATACATTACAGAGCCTTACTACTTCAAAACAAAAGGCATAATACCAAGATATTATCAAAGAATTGCAATCAATAGAACTGTAGAAGCAGTTGCAAGAGGTAATAAAAAAATCTTCCTTGTAATGGCAACAGGAACAGGTAAGACTTATACAGCGTTTCAGATTATACACAGGCTCAAAAGCTCTGGGCTAGTAAACAAAGTATTGTATCTGGCTGATAGAAATATACTCATTGACCAGACAATGACAAATGATTTTAAGCCATTTGAAAAGATAATGACTAAGATAGAAGACAGGAAACTAGATAGTTCCTATGAAATCTACATGTCATTATACCACCAATTAGCAGGAGATGAAAATGAAGAGCCTTTCAGAGCTTTCAAACCTGATTTTTTTGATTTAATTTTTGTTGATGAGTGCCATAGAGGTAGTGCCAGAGATGAATCAAGATGGAGAAAAATTCTTGATTATTTTTCAGGTGCTACTCAAATAGGAATGACGGCTACACCAAAGGAAACAAAAGATGTTTCAAATGCTTTTTACTTTGGAGAACCTATTTATACCTACAGCCTGAAACAAGGTATTGATGATGGATTCTTAGCACCTTATAAAGTTGTAAGAATTGGATTAGATAAGGATTTGGAGGGCTATAGACCTGAAAAAGGCAAGCTTGATGTAAATGGAAACCTAATTGAAGATATTGAGTATAATGTAAAAGATTTTGATAAGAAGATTATCATTGACAAGCGCACTAAAAGAGTAGCTGAGAAAATTTCTGAGTTCCTGAAAAATACAAATAGATATGATAAAACAATTGTGTTCTGTGTTGATATTGATCATGCTGAAAGGATGAGGCAAGCCTTAGTGAATGAAAATGCTGATTTAGTAGCTCAAAATCCTAAATATATAATGAGAATTACTGGTGATAATCAAGAGGGTAAAGCTCAACTTGAAAATTTTATTGCAGTAGTAAATAATGGGCATTACCCAAGCATAGTTACAACTTCAAGATTAATGTCAACAGGTGTTGACTGTAAAACCTGCAAACTTATTGTACTTGACAATGTGTTTGGTGATGCAGGTATGACAGAATTTAAACAGATTATAGGAAGAGGAACAAGGCTAGCTCCTAAGTATGGAAAAGAATTCTTTACAGTCATGGATTTTAGAAATGCAAGCAGATTATTTGCAGACCCCACATTTGATGGAGATCCAGTACAAATTTATGAGCCAACAGATGATGAATCTCCTGTTCCACCAGACCCAACAGATGAAGAAGGTGGTGAACCTGATACAGGACAAGGTGACTCAGGTGATGGAGGTACTTTTGGTGACCCACCACCTAATGGAGGAATTATAAAATACAGAGTAAATGATGTTGAAGTAAATGTAGTTTCTGAAAGAGTACAATACTATGATAAAGCAGGTAAGCTTATAACAGAGAGCTTAACTGACTATTCAAAAAAGAATATAAAGCAAGAGTTTGCTACACTGGATGACTTCTTGAAATCATGGAATGGAGAATCAAGGAAACAGGCTATAATAGAGGAGTTGCAAGAACAAGGTGTTTTACTGGATTCACTTCGTGATATTGCAGGAAACAAAGACTTAGATGATTTTGACTTAATTTGCCATGTAGCATTTGATAAAAAGCCTCTTACCAAAACTGAAAGAGCCAATAATGTAAAGAAAAGAGGATACTTATATAAATACTCTGGTATGTGTCAACAAGTGCTTGATGCCTTATTGGAAAAATACATGTTTGATGGTATTAAAGACCTTGAAACTACTAAGATATTGGATAATGAACCATTCATTAGGTTTGGAAGTGTAACAAAGATAGCTTCCTATTTTGGAGGTAAAAAGGCTTATTTAGAAGCTGTAAGAGAACTGGAACAACAAATTTATGCATAATAACAACTAACTAAAAATGAGTATTAATAATATTGTGAAGCGTCTTCAAGATGTAATGAGGAATGATGCAGGGGTGAATGGAGATGCACAAAGAATTGAACAAATGGTTTGGATACTTTTCCTAAAAGTATATGATGCTAAAGAGGAAAATTGGGAATTTCACAATGATAAATTTCAATCAATAATTCCAGAAAACTTACGTTGGAGAAACTGGGCTAAAGACAATAAAGATGGAAAAGTTCTTACTGGTGAATCATTACTTACTTTTGTTAATACTGAATTAATCCCAAGTCTAAAAAAGCTTGAAGTGGATGAAACAACACCCATGAGCAAGTTGATTGTAAAAGATACATTTGAGGATAGCTTTAACTATATGAAAGATGGTGTATCATTACGTCAAGTAGTGAATATTATTGATGAAATTGATTTTAATGAATATGAGGATAGACATGCCTTTGGTGAAATATATGAAACCATACTAAAAGACTTGCAGAGTGCAGGTAATGCAGGTGAATTTTATACTCCAAGAGCAGTTACAGAGTTTATGACCCTGATGATTAATCCTAAGCTGGGTGAAAGAATGGCTGATTTTGCCAGTGGAACTGGTGGATTTCTTACTTCTTTCCTTAAAGTAATTGATGAACAGGTTAAAACAGTAGAAGATAGAGAAATTTATAATAATTCTGTCTATGGTATTGAGAAAAAGGCACTACCCCACTTGTTATGTATTACCAACATGCTCTTACATGATATTGAAAACCCTATGATACTACATGACAATTCATTAGAAAAAAATGTCAGAGAGTATGAAGAAGAGGATAAATTTGATGTAATCATGATGAATCCTCCTTATGGTGGAAATGAAAAAGATAGTGTGAAAATAAACTTCCCAACAGAACTTAGAAGTAGTGAAACTGCTGATTTATTCATGATATTAATCATGTTTAGACTAGCTAAAAATGGGCGTTGTGCTATTATTTTACCTGATGGATTTTTATTTGGAACTGACAATGCCAAAAGTGCTATAAAACAAAAGTTACTGAGTGAATTTAACTTACACACAATTATAAGACTACCTAAAAGTGTCTTTTCTCCATACACTTCTATCACTACCAATCTTTTATTTTTTGATAATACTAAAAAGACAAAAGAAACTTGGTTTTATAGAATGGATATGCCAGAGGGTTACAAGAATTTTGCTAAAACTAAACCCATGAAACTAGAGCATTTTGCTCCAGTGATGGAATGGTGGAATAATAAACAAGAAATCAATGTTGATGGCTTTGATAAAGCAAGAAAATTCACTGTAAAAGAGCTTATTGAGAACAATTATAACTTAGATTTATGTGGATTTCCTCACTTTGAAGAAGAAGTACTTGAACCAAAAGCAACAATCATTAATTACCAAGAGAAAAGAACCAGTTTAAATGACCATATTGATAAAATATTGGCTAAAATAAATAATCAACTAGGAATAGAACTATGACCTCACAAGAATTAAAAAACAGCATACTTCAATTTGCTGTACAAGGCAAGTTAGTTCCTCAAAATCCTCAAGATGAGCCTGCTTCTGAAATATTTAAGAAGTTAAAAGCTGAGAAAGAAAAGCTTATCAAGGAGAAAGTTATCAAAAAAGAAAAAGCTTTTCTTCCTATTACAGAAGAGGAAAAACCGTTTGAAATACCTGATTCATGGGAATGGGTTAGAATTGGTGATGTAAGTGACATAGTTAATGGAGGTACTCCAGATACTAACAAAAAGGAATTCTGGGAGGGTAATATCTTATGGGTAACTCCTAAAGATTTGGGTAAACTAAATTCAAATTTTGTAGATGATACAGAAAGAAAAATTACAAATGCTGGTTTAAAAAATAGCTCTGCTAAAATTCTTACAGAAAATTCAGTTATATTATCTTCTAGAGCCCCAATTGGTCATTTAGCAATTAACACAAAACCAATTTCTACTAATCAAGGATGTAAAGGAATAACACCTTATGATGGTCTTAACACTAAATATCTTTATTATTTTTTAAAGAAATCAGTTAAACTATTAAATGATTTAGGTAGTGGAACAACATTTAAAGAGTTATCAGGCTTAAAATTATCTGAAGTTTTAATCCCATTACCCCCAGTTGCAGAGCAACAACTCATTGTAGATAAGATAGAAGAATTATTGCCTTTAGTTGAGCAATATGGAACTGCTGAATCAGAACTGAGGAAACTTAATAATAAGTTCCCAGAGCAGCTTAGAAGGTCTGTATTGCAGTATGCAGTACAAGGCAAACTGATAACTCAAATTCTTAATGAAGAGCCAGCTTCTAAACTATTAGAAAAAATAAAAGCTGAGAAAAAACAACTTATTAAAGAGAAAAAGATTAAACAAGACAAGCCACTTTCTGAAATTAAAGAGGATGAGATACCTTTTGAAATTCCTGATAGCTGGGTGTGGTGTAGATTGGGTGATGTTGTTAATCAGATAGCTGATATTGACCATAAAATGCCAGAAAAAACTAGTAGTGGAATCCCTTTTATATCTCCAAGAGATTTTTATGGTATTAATGAAATTAATTTTGAAAGTGCTCATAAAATATCTATTGTTGATTATCAAAGATTATCAAAGAAAATTAAACCACAAAAGGGTGATATTATCTTTCCAAGATATGGAACAATAGGGGTTTGTAGATATATTGACTTTGAAAAAGAATTTCTTGTTTCTTACTCATGTGTTACTATAAATACTAATAAGAATTATACTTATCCAAAATATATCTACTACTATTGTATGTCACCTATTGCCAAAATTGAGATAGAGAAATACATAGTTAAAACAACTCAACCTAATGTAGGCATTGCTTCAATAGCTCAGTTTCTTATTCCACTTCCTCCTCTATCAGAACAGAAGTTGATAGTAGAAAAGGTGGAAGAAGTACTTAGCTATTGTGAACAGCTGAAATAGAGTAAGAAGGGCATAAGACAAGATACCTTTTATTAAATAACATTCTAAGAACACCCATTCAGATTCATTTCTGAGTGGGTGTTCTTATTTTAGAATCAGTGGACTGCTAGTTGAAAATAATGTACCTTTGCTCACTTAAATTACTTATAGAATATGGAAACTAAGTGCGATAAAGAAATAATTCCTAATACATGGGGAGATTTAAGAGACATAAACCTAAATGAAAAAACCTTTAGAGCAACTGATGAAGGAATAATAGAAACTGAATTAGACCTTGCATTGTATGACAAAGTCATTGATTCTTTAGGAGCTATTTATCTTGGAAAATCTTATGGATTTGAAAATGGAAAAGTTATTGCGGGTGAAGATGACTACAGACTTAACACTTACATTTCCAAAATTCCTCATGGCATAGTTGACAAGAAAAGACCAGGAATTGGTGCAACAACACTTGAAATTGATTCCAAAAGAAATTCAATTATAGTAGTACCCACTAAAACCCTTGCTTACAATAAAGTAATAAACAACTTTAATAATGTAAACTGTCAATATGTTGGTAGCAAAATTGATAGTAACAGAGGAGCTACAACAAAACAGGAGATAATAAGCTATCTTAATGATAATAGTATTAAGTATAAGAAGTTTATTGTTGTTGCAGATAGTTTAGAAAAAAGAGTAATTAACTTATTAGAAAAGGTATTAGGAAAAGATATTTATGACAATTATTTCTTAATGGTTGATGAGGTTGATATGCTTCAATCAGATGCTAATTACAGACCAAGATTAGAAGATGTAATGGATATTTATTTTAGATTTAACAAGAAGAATAGATGTTTACTTACAGCTACTATGATGGAATTTTCTAATCCCTTTTTACAATATGAGACCAGATTTGATTTAACTGATTATAAACCCAAAAGAAATCTAAATCTGATTCATACAAACAATATCAATGCATTAGTAAAAAGAGAGATAGAGAAACATACTAATGATGATAAAAAGGTACTTATTGCCTATAATTCTATCATT
>Ga0302285_10001513_pt1 | contig 12894 bp, 7 predicted proteins | sample III_Fen_E2_2_FD_200455 | JGI IMG/M metagenome (GOLD analysis project Ga0302285, IMG submission 200455) | Peat permafrost microbial communities from Stordalen Mire near Abisko, Sweden - III_Fen_E2_2 | ecosystem: Environmental > Terrestrial > Soil > Wetlands > Permafrost | place: Sweden: Abisko...
GAAGATCTCTTCAACTTTTGTAGTCGAAAATTCTCTCTCAAGACTGTTCTCCTTCTTGCTGAACAAATGATGCAACGAATTGAGTATGTACATCACCGCCATTTCCTACATAGAGATATTAAGCCGGATAATTTCCTGATAGGTTCGACTAAAAGAGCAAACAAAATTTTCATAATTGATTTCGGTTTGGCTAAGCGTTACTTATAACGTGATGGTACTCATATTCCCTATCGTGATAGCAAGAATCTTACAGGAACAGCGAGATATGCTTCCATTAACACTCATTTAGGTATCGAGTAAGGAAGAAGAGATGATCTGGAATCTCTAGGCTATGTTCTGATGTACTTCTTGAGAGGATCTCTCCCTTGGTAAAATCTCAAAGCAAACAACAAAAAAGATAAGTATGAGAGAATCATGGAAAAGAAGCTGTCCACACCTGTCGAAGTACTCTGCAAAAACTTCCCTGATGAGTTCGTTAAGTATCTTGCTCATTGCAGAAACCTACGGTTTGATGAAAAGCCTGACTACAATTACTGCCAATAGCTCTTCAAGGACAGATTCTAGAAAGAAGGATATGAAAAAGACTTCAACTTTGACTGGAACAAGATCGCAAAGGAAAGAAAAGCAGAACAAGGCACAACTGCCAATTAACCGCAATAAACAGAAGATCAAATCAAAGTTTAGGTAGGAATATGTTGATTAAAATTGTAATTTAATTTGGATTATTTTTGTATTCAAACAGCGGTACTTCAATCTGCAGTGAGACTTGAAGTCCACGGGGTGCCATTGTTTTCCTTTCGAAAACGATCCACATCATCTCTCTCTCTCTCATTTATTTGAGGAATATCCTTGAAGGTTGCCAGAAATAATAATCATCTTAATAAACATAAACATAAATGAACTCCTATACATACTAATAACGTAAAATTATTATTATTATATTTTAACAAATATTCAACTTGATTTATCCTTTTTCAGAGTGTAAAAACCTTCGAGAAATGAGAGAATGATGTTGACGTTTCAGAACTTGAATGAAAGGGTCTAACCTTTTTATTTAAAGTCTTCTGAGAAAGGAATCTTTAATCTCCCGTTTGGGGTGTTTTAATAGGGAGATTGTTACCTGTCGCCTCCCAATTTATTTAACCTCCAAAAACAACTTGTCAGACCCATCCAAAAGTCCGATAAAAATACATAATAATATATTTTTTATGCTTGCACAGGCATACCGCATGCTGAGAAGGAAGACCTAATTGAAAGAAGATTTTGTGACTACCCTTGCACCTCTCTTTTTTATTTCTTTTCTTTTGAATTATAAAAACCAATAGTCATGTATACATAACTCTTTACCTCTTTAAACCTCTCAAATTATGACTCAAACATAAAACAATTATATTTTTATCTTTTCTAATAAAATAATTGGGTAAATGTACAACAAAAATCCCATTTAATGTGATCAAACCATTTAAAAATAATCCATTTTTCAAATATGAATCATTTTAAGGCTTCCAATACAATTCCTCAAGCTTCAAAACCAAATAGGAGAGGAAGAATAGGATTCCTTTAGCAATCTCTATCCCATTCTTCTTATCGTCTTCTCCTTTCTTTTTCTTGTTGGTCCTATTCATTAGTTTGTTTCTAAGATTATTTCGTTAACTCTATTACTGATCTTAATTTATCACCTTTATAAATTCCATGTTCAATCTTTCGAATTATAATCTCATGCTCATTATTTTAGTTATGTTAATCATTGATCTTATTTTAGCATCCATTCAATAGTTAGACCTCTCTGCCATTCAATCTTGCTTAGTTTTCTTAGTTTATCTCAATATTATCTTCCTTGCCACTTCCTCCATCTAAATATACTTCTTTTTCATTTCTTGACTCAAGATTATTTTTCATCTGGAAATAATTAATGTTTTGATTCTCTTCCTCATCAATTTCTTCCAGGCCATAAGGATACATATTTCTCATAGAATTAACCGGTTTCTTCAAACTACTTTCTTAGACTTAAACAGGAAAGTTTTAAGAAATCTAAAATGGATTAGTGCTCTAATCTATCTTTTAATGTTAATTATTTTTAATTTATTTATCTGAGAATATCTCTAAAGAGTCCTAATCAGGCGACTAAGACCCTTTAATCAATTCTTAGCTTTACCTAGACTCTATTTCCTAATCTCTATGAGTAAAATTATTTCCATTTTTTTCAACTAATCTGTTATTCTCTTCAAGACGATAAATGTCTCCAAAACACTTATCATCTCCCTCCTCTTCCTCATCATAAAGAAACATTTTCTCTTCCTAATATTTTTTATCTTTTCCATCAGATACAACACCAATTTCCTCCTCCTCATCTTCTTCCTCTTCTAAGCAATGTATCTTTTTTTGAGGTATTTTGTTCATTTTCTTTCCATTTTTTCTTTTTTTTAATTACGAAATTGATTTTTTTGATTTTTCTTACAGAATCTAAATGCTACTGCTGGAACCTTCTTCGGAAGATAAGCCATCATCAGTTATTATTATTGGATTGTTTTATTCTTCTTCTAATGGATTTTCTATTACTTTTGGGCAAAATTCACAGTGTTTTTTATGATTCTAGAGACTATTCAAAGGTCCTTCCCATTGGCAGAGTTCCTATTCGCAGACAACAATTTATTCATCTATTATCTATTCTGCAAAGACGTTTCGGATGAACTTTTCAGAAGGGCTTAATCTTTATCTGCAAGTAGGACAGAACTTGCTTTTTATATGACTTGTTACAATGCAATGTTTGCAGAAAGTATGCCCGCAAGATATTATCACAGGTCGTTTGAAGATTTCTTAGCAAATCGGGCAGAAAAGAACTTAACTGAGATTCCCTGGATCCTTGAAATTTCTGTCATATTTTTTCAGACTCATATTTTGAGTGTTTTTTGCATTTTTTTAAAGATTAATTATCAATTCCCCCCTTAAATCTGTTCAAGCTACTGCTTTCAATCGTTCATCTAAATAGAACAATTATATTTTGCAATTATTTCATTAATTTCCTCATATTAATCATAAATTTGAAAAAGTTAAACCAAAATAAACCAAATCAAACATAACATTAATAATCTTATTTGAGATTCTTTAATCCCTCTTTTTAGCCTTAATTCTCTAGAATTAGTTGAAATAAATTCTAAAAATTTTTCCTTTGCTTTCAGTTATTTGTTTCTTTGAATAGTATTTCTCACTCATTTTTTATGAATATCATTTTGAATCTCTTATCTAGCAGGGTAATAGATCTTCAAGAGATCTGCAAGTCTTAATTGGAAGCTGCTGAAAAGTAAAATCAATTGATCTTATTCTTTCGCAATGATTGCTAGGTAGTAGCGGACATCATAAGGAGTCAATCCCTTTTCAAAATAATCCAAAATGAGTTTAACTTTTACAATAAAAAAAGAATTTACCTCATTGATGAGAAGATCCCTGATGTTATGCACACAAATAAACTATTTTTCTTTCTTTCCACTGAGCATCTTCTTTTCAATCAAAACGCCAACATTCTTGGTAATAACCAAGCTTTCTTTGACAAACAAATTTTCAGAAAAAAACAAAGGTTAAACAATAATTAACAAAAATCAAAAAAAGGCAATTGAAATGAAGATTTAATTTATGATTTCTTGTATTTTTTAGTTTGTCTCTTTTTCTTTATGAATAAATATCTAATAACCCTGCTGATTTCTTTGTAAAAGTATGCAAATTCTGTTCACCTTTTTTGATGATGCTGCCATTAAATTACAAGAGAATGAGGTTAACAGCAGCCAGTAGAAAGATAAACGATACAAATTTAAACGTATCTGAGAGAATAACTACAATATTAAGGGTATTAGATTTCAAGAAGAATCCACAAGCTAAAATGATATTTATCGATAGCCACAAAAGATTAAACCAGCTTGACTAATTGTTGTAGACTGTGAATTTAGTTAAAATGCCTTTCTTCTCGCATATTCTGATGCGGTACTTTCCATAGTAATCTTTTCGCTCAATATCGTCGTTCTTCATTTTTAGACAGAGAGGAGCGTTTAGCAACAATTAAGTGAATATTTTTTGTTCCCTTTTTCTATCCGAAACTATTAATCAATTTTAAATATCCCCTCGTAAGAACATGAACAGATGATAGATTGTAATCTCATAAATTAATATTTAGATTTTCAATTTAGCTGAAGCAAAGTAAAATTAAATGTTTATTTGTTACTTTGCTGAATGAAATGGATAAGGTTTTGATGAAACTACTCAAATGAAAGATATTAATAAGGAGTGTTGATTTACTAATATTATGATAAAAGGATAGCATTAATTGTATGTAATTCTTTTTGCTTTTGAAGTTTGTTTCAATTCAAAGAATTTGGAAGGGCTAAATAATAATAATAATCTGCAAAGATATTTAGAATGAGTGTTATTATTGACTATGCTTTTTGTCTGATTTATGCGGCAGTATTCCTTGGTGTCATGGGACTAGAGAAACCACTCAAAGGTATCCATTTCATTCATGTATTGCTAAAGATGTTCAAGAAATAATACAATTTCAAGCTTCGTATTATTTCTCTACCAAATAACCTTCCATAATTGAAATGAAAAGGACTCATTCCAAAGCCAAAAGTGCAAGCAAGTGCAAATCCATCTTTTGAAGAAACACAGCTCATGAAAGAAGCTACATTTTGTAGAGACTAAAGGAAAATGTAGCTGAGAATAGCTCTTGTGTTTTGTGCTTGTCTGCTGCTATCATGGCATAATTATGCTCGAAAATGTGCTGACGAGACTATTACATAATGCTTTCACTTTCCGCTGGATAAATCTGCTCTTCTTTCGACTATCAAAGCCTTGCTCTTAAACTTTACTCTCTTTGTTGGGCCTCTATATTAAGATTATAAGGTATTAAGTTAATGAAAGCAATTTTCCAAAATACTTTTCTCTGTTTTAGAGTTCAAAAATTCGAAGAAAATTCAAAGACTTCGATTTCAAACGTTTTCGCTGGAACGAATTCAAAAGAATCGTTATGGTAAGAACAATAGGTTAAATCTTTTTGAAACCTCTTAATGAATAACTGTTCTTTTCTCAGGGACCTGTGCTAGAAGAATGGGTCTTCAGAAATCTCATAAATAACCTCATAAATAAGAATTTCGAGAACAATTGGACATTCATTTGCTTCTCAGCAACGATTTATTCGCTAGGTAGATTTATCCCTTCATGAATCTAAATAATGATGATTCGTTTAACTTTTCTTAGTGCATCTTCACAATTATAAGCGATTTAAGAAAAGACTTGAACCATCAAAGGCTAAGCTAGCAATAGGTAACCAAAAAACATGTTATTGTTCATATTTGAAGAAACAATTTTTCCAAAAGGAGTTTAAATGGTGATAAGTTTCTTATTTGGTGGGCACATGGCATACTTATTCACAAAAATTAGATATATAGGGGCTGGTTTCATTATGCATGCCTATTGTAAATTCATGGGCATCCCAAATATCATAGCTCTCCTCAGGATGGATACACAAGAAGATCTCATAGCTAAAAGTATGAATTATCATTTCCAATATTCACTTCATAATCTTAATAACGCTTTTGAAAATGATAAAAAACACAGAAATAATGATGTATTATGCTGGAGGAATTGCTGGATTTCTAATTGAATGTATTTTGCTAATCGAATGAAGAAAACAAAGGAGCTAATTGAGTTTTACTAAACTCGAAAACACATTTCTTTAGCTTAGAAATATTTCCCCCCCATTACAAATTATTCCTATGATCAATAACCATTTGTCCAAGCCTATTATTTATTTGTCCTTACTTCTTGCATCAAGAACTTTCAAATAATTAGTTTTAGAGATTATGGGAGTGTTTAAGAAATTATACGCAGCTTTTGCAGTTAAATTTAATTTTCAAATTCAATAAATAAATAGTAAACCACCAAACAAAACGAAAAAGAAGCAGAGAATAATCCTATTATTTAAACGTCTCTTAGCAAAGCAGCATTGTTTTAGGTTAGTAGGAGAAGATCATGATATCAGTCCTGCAAGTTTCTAGCTACTATTAGTAGTTCTTCGAGAGTATGATTTACGAATCTGTCAAGCATAACGATAATCTGCTCACAGAATGGCACTACTTTACATCACTTCTGAAAAAGGAACCTTTAGATATCAATAGAATTCAGACTTATCTTGGCATTCTAGGGCTTAAAAAAGCAAATAATTCTCAGAATTCAGAGCCAAACATTGACACTGACTATGAAGAATCTGAATCTTCATCAGAAGATGAGTAAGATTTTGAGCAAAAAGAGCAAGAAATCTAAGAAAATAATTCCAAAAAAACCTTCCAAAAAGCAGTAAGAAAACGAAAAATCCCAAACTAATTCAATGAGGAGGAAGATGAAAATGAAATAAATAGAGGAGTAATGGTATTACAGCAACGATAGAACTATGAAGAACTACCTTCTAAGAATTACTAAGGTACACCTAAACGTTCTACTTCTTCAACTGGAATCAGACGTGATCAAGATGCCAGTGAGCTAATTCATGATAATCCTAGCCCAATTCTTAAGGAAATCACATCTAATTTCCATAATATTTAATCTAGCACAAACGGGCATCACACTCGTAAATCGATTCTGAAGTAAATCATCTAAAATGATAACTAAACTAATTCAAAAGAATCAACTTACAAATCGAACAGCGAAAACATCTACAACTCCATTTAAAGTAGAATTAACCATAAAAATAACAATTCAGACACAAATAATGCTGATCTTTCATAGTAAAATATCTGCTCAGAGAAGAATCTCAGCAACAAGAAAAATACAATAATCTCTCACAATTCAACTGATATTAACCACTAAAAGGGCATTATCAACTTGTAAAGCAGCTTTGGTGGCAATAACTGTTCAAATACTCAAGGGAAAAACAGCCTTCACAGTCTTTAGAGCAGTCAAAGTAGCACAACAACAAACAAATAACAGAAATAAACTGTAACTGTTAGCAAAAAAGATCTACTTAAAGGACTTTCAGTCAATTAAGTGCAAATAACATCAACAAGTTAAGCTCCTTTTCAACTTAAAGATAACATCTTGGGTAATTTAACTCAATCAAACAGAAGATTCACTGAAACACCTTCAGGGAAAAAAGAAATAACTCTTCTCAAAGCTACTCCTCATCAAGTTTAGGGTTAATTAAGTTAGAATACTTAGAATTACCACGGATAATTGAACTAAATATCAAATATAAATTCAACAAAATCAACAATTGAAACTCGATCGATTTCAAAAGAACAACTACCTTAGACGATCGATCAAGACAATAAATTGACAACTCCAAAGTAAATTTCATCATAACTGGAGAATAATAAAGACAAGGGATTGCTTTAAGCAGAAGAGTAATAAATTGAGCAAAATTAACTAAAATCCAAAGATGCTTCCTCTGTTAAGAAAAGTCAAGTAAGAGTAATTTATCGATAAGAAGATGTGACTATTCCTCCATCAACTCCAGCTATTCTATCTAGATAACCTAAAGCATTGCATGTAAAACAAAATATATTTACAAAAGCAAACTCATTTTTTATTTGTTTTTTTGAAGGAAAATCATTAAGAAAATGTGTAGATATCCCAAATTCCATCGACTCCACCTCCACAGTTTAAGAACTAATCAAGTTTTCAATAAATTACTGAAAAAACTTCATAATAATAACAATAAAAACAACCTTAACTATTCACAGCCGATCAACAGAACTAACACTAATCATCTCAGACATCTTACCCTCCATCAGTTACACTTCTAAAGCAACAACCTTAACCATCATCACCCAACATCCTTCCTGTTTCACACATATCAATACATTCTCCTGCTCAACTTCCTTATGTTTCATAACAAGAAACTTCTCCTCTGCAATTCTAGCGATAAATTGAAAAGAAAGAATACTTATTTCCAAGTTCGTAACTGAAAAACTAAATATCTGGATTGCTTTCCCTCTTCGAAGATCATCAAATTCAAATCAATTAATTAATTTCACATAACTCCTCCAATGTGGAACTGAATGCTTCATCTTAATCAGCGTTACAACATTCATTTTCCTACCCATAGAGACAACAATCTTCTCGGTTCCCTTTAAATTAACTTCTTTATGGCCCTAAATAAACACCTGCAAATGGAATTAATCCTATTCCATCCTAAACAATAGCCTTTTCAAACAGAACTAAAATCTCCCCAAATATTACTAAATAGCCCTAATAATATTAGCTGCCTGCCTTTATTCAGCAGACTAGTTCTTCAGAAATACCATTCGGAGGGCCTATTCCAGTAGCATAATATAAAGTATCTACATAACAGCCCACTCGTCAAACAAGTTACACAAGCAATAATTAGCCATTTATATCCTCCCAATGTATTAATTCTACATCTCCTATGTCAGTAAAAGGCACTCTAACTCAGCCTTTAGTTTAGTTTAGAACCGGTGAGCGATCTGCTTCCCATTATTCTAGAGAAACATGTCCTTAGGATAATCAATCAAGAACATTCTTTAAAAGAATGAAAACATTTGATAATTACACTCTAGATACCTCTCAAGGAGGAGTAGCTCCTAAATGTCTCAACAAAACAATGGATGAGACTCTCTCCAGCAACAGTAACAACAATCACAACAATAGTTTCACAAGGATCCCAATGAACACCAGTAAAATCAGTGTTAACTAACCTGTTTAGCAAATCCACATCGCTAATAATATCAACAACACAAGCATGCATGAAACAAATCGTCTTCTGACTCACAGCACTAATAACCTTCCGCATAATGAATCAATGTAATCTCGAAAAAGAGGAGACTATTCTTTCCCTGACTTAAAAAGTTTCAACAAGTTTATTTAAAGATGATTTGTCTGCAAATATGTATTGTACTTTCAATAAAATATTCGTAGTTTCGTGTCTTCAATGAATTCTCTCTGGTAATCTATTTTTTTACATATTTACATGATTCATTTAAGATATTCCAATATCTTACTCGTTTTCTATTAAAAGTATCATAAAGAAAGTATCGACTTACCTTTTTAACTCTCTCAAATCATACAATAAGTTGCATATCTTAAAAACAGTAAATTACACTACGCTAATAGCCACAAACACGCATACATAACATAAATACGTTCCAAACTTCTTGCGGCATAGATTAAGAGAGACTTTTCATAAGGATTAAGTAGCAACAGATTCTTAATTTCCAAAATATTATGAAAACTTCTCTTAAAAATTATATTATGGATATTTTCTCAATAAAAAAGCACTATCAATAATCACTTCCCCTTCTTCAAGCTTCGAAAACGCATCTAACCTGCAACTTGTTACCTTGCCTGAATCATTCTAAACTGAACTATGTTTAGTTCTATTCCTAAGTAAATCGTTATTATCCTAAACTTTTTAATCAGCAAACCCTTCATCAATGTAAATCTACTCTTCATGATCTTCTTCTTAAATAAAATCCTAATCGTTCATTTTAAGTCGATTGGATTCTTTGAGTTAAATTGATTGAAGTCCAAGATTCTTCTTAAGAAGGGAAGGTTTTTAAATAATAACTTAATTCAATGGAGTCCTATCTATGTTGAGTCGTTATTCATAAGATTTGTTAATTTTAGTATTTGATATCAACGAGGAGTTATTGTTGGTATTAGTAGCATCATTAAGATTTTTGGAGATAAGTTAGTTTGATTTGAATTAGTTCCAAATGGTATTAATATCTCCATTACTCTCTTTTTCCTCACTAAAAGATGCATTTTCTTCATCACTAAAACCTTTGTCTTTGTACAATCCCGCAATACCCCTTTTTAACTCACTTCGCTGCAACAACAAATATGAAAAAGTAACTTATCCCATGATTGAAATTTCTTAATAAAATTCAAACCTTTTTAGGTAATCCATCCTGCGATACAGCTTTACCATGGAACACACTCTTCCCAAATATATCTAGATTCATTTCATTGAGTGCTTATTCACGTTATTTTGTTCCTTCTTCAGGTAAGGAATGTGTTCCTTCCGTTAAGAATAAATTATCATCATTATTTCTATTTTCTACACTACGATTCTTCTCCAAGTTTTTAGCAACACCAATTTTGATAAAACTACTCAAAGAAGTCTAATTTTTACCTTGAGTTAATAATCAAATTTTTTGTAAATGTTTAAAAATATATTTACTACTTTTCATTCAATTTTTAAGTAAATGCTTTTTAAAAAAATCTCAAAAAAAGGGGGAATTATGGATAATTATCTTGAATGCATATCTAAATTACTAATTAATGATCCAGATTGATGTTTCTTATGCTTCTTCTTTTCTAAATTCATCACTTTTGTCTACAGTGATAAGAGTCCTCCAGTTGCAGCACTAATTGATTTACCATAATTTTGATTGCTCCCATCGATATTCAATCCTTCAATAGACTTGATTTCTTTGTATGGTTACAGTGTCTCAGGGTCTATTTCTGCTTTGGCTACACGAAGAGAAGTGTTTTCATCCATACTATGAAAAACAATCGAATATTTAGAGCAGTTAACAGTGTATATGATTATTTCAAAATTATTTTTGTTTAAATCGTGAAAATATTTGAGAAAGTGTTTACTCTCCCAAGAAATCCAAGTTGAATGAAGGCGAGAGTAACTTAAATATCAGTGGAGTAACAAGGACATTATCTTCAAAGTCCTTCCAATTGAATGAATTGATAACATGTTCTGGATTTTTATCAACATATTATTGTTTGATTGCTTCCAGATCATATGAATTCAGATGAATTACTCTCTCCGTTAGAGGACAATATACGAACTAAAACCGGAATGTAAAAAATGCCTGCTCGAATTTTTAATCATAATTCGCAGGCACCTCAAAGTTCTTTGATCTCATAGAATACAGACATTTCTTGTAAGACTTGTTCTCCCCAACAAACTTAAACGCTGTTTAGATCCCCATCTGTTTTTAATATTTTCAATCCAAAAACGATCAACAATTATGCTGTTATGCTTCCAAATCTATTTGGTCTCCAAATCCCAACAGATTAAGAAATATTTTCCTCAAATATTATTGATATTTTTATGATCATACACGCTTGATTGAAGGGAGGTAATCGCACCCAGCAAAAATGCAGGCAGTGAGAAACATATTGCTATCCCATAGACTCATGTTGATATCCTTGCAATGCTTGAGATTATCAATACAGATCTCGTCGCCAACGTCTTTTTGTTCACCTTTGTATAACTAGTTTTGTAGATAAATCAATGAAGAAATCATTTTGTTTTCTAGATTTTTACTTTAAACAAAACCCTCTTGCATCCGAAGGCTAGAAGATCTGAATCTTCACTGAACACTACATCTACGTAATTCGTTCTGCTTAAGAAAGCCAACTAAGCATCTGCTTCATATGGGCTAACAATGCACTCGATATTACTCCGCCCTTTGATTGCCTATTCAAGTTGAAATTAAGAAACTTTTAAATGCTTCCATCAACAAAAATTTATTAAAAATTGACTTGGATGAATTCATAGGCCATTTGGGGTGTCACGTCAATTGAAGATGCGAACTTCTTGTAGGCTAAATCTTTTTTACCTTCCGCGAATAACTTCTCAGCTTCGATCTTGCTTTCTTCTCGAGATCTTCAATGAAGAAAAAGTACATATTTAGGCTCATAAAAATAGCAAGTCAATTGAATCTTTCTCTTATGAATACTTTTCTCTATTTTCTTCAGTGCCTATTTTAGAAGGGAGTTATCTCCCATCGAAGACCATTACAAGCTTCTTAATTCCATATGCGAGGATTCCTTCTACTCTCTTCAGACAAAACTCTATGTGCCTATTTCAATTTGGATTTAAATACAATTCAGTCGAGAAAAATATAAACGAATGTCTCACTTTGTAGTCTCTATGTTATTAGCTAGCTCATAGGAGCATGTAAATAAAGCTGGATGTAACCTAATTTGAAACAAAATGTGAATGCACAATTCAAAAGGATTTCTGATCAAAATGATAAATATTGTTATTTACCAGGTATAGACATCTACTGCAACAACTTAGTCTTTGTATTCTTTGATGTGCTTCTTCGTAGTGATAGATTTGAGTAAACCTAAAAGAGATGGAATGCCCATTTTAGTAGTATTCTTCTTTAACTAGATATTAGCTGATTTTTAGGCGCAGTTTTTTTCTTAATTTATCAACTCCTAAGCTTGCTAGAGTTTTGATGAATTCAATGCTCAAAGATAACTATCAGAACTCATGTAATTAAATTAATTATTGGATCAAAAAGCCCTCCTTAGAAATTTAAACTGATAACTTTAAGGCGCTAATAGAACACTTTAGAGGGGGGGCTGAAATCGCTTCTTTTATTCTTAATTATTTCTTTTAAAAAAGTAAATAATTTAGATTATTTTTCGAAAGTATCCTTAGCTTAAATATTCAATTAAAAGATAAATTTATTGGGGAAACACAATAAAATTTGTTTTATTTTAAGTAAAAAGTAAACAATTTTATAAACTTTATCATAAAAATGTAGAACAAACACCATAAATTATTAAATATCATGGTTAGGAAAGCTATTAAACAACTGAGAAAGCTCGAATGAGAGGTTTCCTAAAGGTATCGCCTTTTAAAAAAAAGAATATCATGTTTAGCAAACACAATTATTTTTAAAATAAATTTTACTAAAAAAAAGAGTAAAATACTGTCTTGTAAAGCTGTTTCATTTGATATTTTATGTATATTAATATCTAAGATCTTGCTTTAATAGCAGTAAATTAAAGAATAAATTGAATAATTGTAAGATAAATTAACAAAGAATCTGTTTTTCTTTCTTGCTTTAGGGTAAAGAAAATAATAAAAATTGTGGTTATGTCGAATTGACAAAACCAACCTCAATTTCGCAACAA
>Ga0302285_10001516_pt1 | contig 12886 bp, 11 predicted proteins | sample III_Fen_E2_2_FD_200455 | JGI IMG/M metagenome (GOLD analysis project Ga0302285, IMG submission 200455) | Peat permafrost microbial communities from Stordalen Mire near Abisko, Sweden - III_Fen_E2_2 | ecosystem: Environmental > Terrestrial > Soil > Wetlands > Permafrost | place: Sweden: Abisko...
TTTTGATGGTTAGTTTGTGATTTTTAATTTATTCATCTACGCACTTTGGAGCTGCAGATTTCACAATCGAGCATTGCGTTAATTAAACTCTTTTGTTTGCAGGTTCCTAGGCACAAATCTTCGTCGATTTGAAAGGGGAAGTTGCTAATCTATCAACGAATTTTTAATCAGAGTATTTATTAAGTTAAATAAAGTACTTTGCGTGTGTGGAGAAAATTACAACTTTTCATATCGAAAATCTGCTCTTCATCTCTTAAGGATACAACCCAAAAATATATATATGATTTATTCTTGAAAACTTAATAAGAAAAAATAAAAAAAAACAATAATAAACCACATGTCGAAGTTACTTTCATTTGCCTTTATTCTCTTGGCATGTGCTTCACTTGCTCATGCAGGTACTCAATCTACCTGCAAGGCACTCGTCCTTGAAGCTGGCGGTGATCTCGGCGCTTATGAAGCTGGTGTTATCTAAGGTCTCGTTGAGTAATATTAATCCCTTGGAAAAATTGAGGAAATCTACTGGGATGTCTTCGTTGGTGTGTCTGTCGGTGCCCTGACTGCTGCTGGTCTCGGCTAATTCCCTAAGGAAGAAACAGTCGAAATGGCTGCTTGGGTCGTTGATCTCTGGAGAAACATTAAAAAGTAAGATGTTTACAAGAATTGGCTCGGTGGTATCGTCCAAGGTATTGTCTTTGAAGAATCTCTCTACAAGACTGATCCTCTCAGAGCCTTCCTTACCAGCAAGATTACTAGACCTCAAGCACGTAAGCTCTCCATCGGTGCAGCTAACGCCAACAACGGTAGTTTCACCAGATTCGATGAGTCCCTCGATATTCCTGATATCGTCTAGGCTCTTATGGCTTCTTCCGCTGTCCCTGCCTTATTCCCCTACTAAACCTTCCAAGGCAATACCTATATGGACGGTGGAATTATTAGATCTATCGACGTTGGTGGTGCCATCGAAAAATGCTTAGAAATCGTCGATGACCCATCTCAAATCACCATTGATGTTATCCTGATCACCAACAAACATCTGAAATACCACGACATCCCCTTGGACATGCACCCCATCAAGGTTAGTCTCATCGCTGCCAATGTCAGAAGCTATCTTAAATCAAGAAGAAATCTCGTTGAAGGCAAGGATTACTACCCCACAGTTAACTGGCGTCACATCATCCAGCCTGCTAAAAAGCTCCCCAACGCTAACTATCCCTTCAATTTCAATGCTAAATAGATTGAAAAAATGATTTAGCAAGGTATCGCTGAAGGTAAGGCTTCCGTTGTTGAATAGATCGAAAATCCAATTATCCCAACTGGTGACCAAGAAATGGATACATTATCCTTTGGAGCTAAGAGAGCATTCACCGAAGCCTACGAGAGCGTTTTCAGTGAAACAAGCATCCCTGCTGAAACAGTAAGTGAAGCTTCTGCCTGAACGAACACCAAAATTACAAAAAATACGAAATTCTTTTATATTCGTTGGGGATATTTTATGTAAGTGTTTCCTTTGCTTAAAATCAATAACAAAACTCAATTTTAATAAAAATAATTCTCAATTGTGTATCTCAATTTAATAGCTGAAAAATCTCTATTGTCTGGCTTATTATCCTCCACTCGTAACCTTACTCTGATTTTTTTAAAAATTACATTGCTGGATCTATTAAAGCCACAAAATAAGCAGCAACAAAACAATTCTAAATCCATATTATCAAATAACTTTTAATATCACTTTCCCTCCATTTGTTTTAACAATAAAGAAATATTTATCTAATATTTTCTTTTTTTCCTTTCTAAAATATTTTTCAATTCTTCTTCTCTCATTCCTTCAAACTAGCCTTTGAATTGTATCTCCCTCTCATTTTAGTTATTAGCTTTATTATCAAAAAAGAATATTCTTCAAATATAGTCTCTAAAGATATTTTAGGGAACTTTAATCATCCTAAGTAAATCAATCTCTCTTTGCAAGACTAAAAGACTTACAAAAATATACATTTGGATATTTGATACTTTTACCTAATTTTTATTAACAGCAAAAATGATCGCCAAAAGATTCATTTCTTAGCAGCTACTTAGACTCTAGTTGCACCTAAACTACGCAGCTAGCAACAAACCTAAGAGCTTTATGAGCATGGATGGTAATATTCGACCAACCAGCTTCGAAGAAGTCAAGCAGAAACTTGGAGCAGAAGGCCCAGTGCTTGTGGAGCAGTTTAGGATTTCAGGCGAAACATCTCTTTCTGAAGTGCTCGATGGGAAAGTTAAAATGATCTTGGATAGCTATGATAAAGATAAAGGTGAAGTTGTCAAAAAAGACCAGCATTTTAAGGATGGCGGAAATCACTTTCACGTGTTTTACAATTGCGTTCTGCTTGTTGAGAGAGATCTAACACTTCTCATAGCGAACGAGCATCTAGATCAATTAGCCAGAGAAGGTACAGATATTCGAAATTCTAAGAATATTTTTATGATAAATATGGATTTGATATTAACACTGATATTTAAAATCCAGGAGGCAGTTCGTTCAAGGGAGGAAATATCCTAATTGGGAACGCAGAATCAGGAGTGAAAGCATTGCGATTTGCAGGTGAAATCGATGAATCGTACATACAGCAACTCACAACTGTCGATAAATCCAAGAACTTCCCTGATTACTTTAAGCTCATGGCGCAATATAACAAGATCTCTATTGATAAAGTCAAAGGCAAGCATTATTGTTTTTGAAAACGTTCTGCAATTAACTTTTGCCATTTTTTATCCAAAATTGCAACAAACAATTCATGTTTTTTCTTTGCGCAAAAGCAGTTGTGAATAAGCATGTCGAAGCGTTTTATCTTGAAAAGCTAGCAAGTAACCTTTCTTCAGATAAACCTGAGCTGTACGATTTCATTGATATCGATTCGTTTGGATCATCCATTGGAAACATTCGTACTGCTCTGAGACTCGTTAAGAATGGAGGTGTAATCAGTGCAATATTCACAGACATGAGTTGTCTATGTGGCCCTAATATCGTAAAGTGTTTCAGTTAGTATAACATCGTCAGAAGTAAAATGAGCTCACTCAATGAAGTAAAATCATTTTTGCAATAGAAGAAATAGCTATTTGCAAGTGATAAACTTCCTAATTCATTTGTTTTTGTTAGAATGCAAGCCGCATCATCTATGCATCTATTTTAAATGCTGCAGCACAATTCAATTTATCGATAGAGCCTATTCTGACTTTCAAAAGTGATTTCTACATTAAAGTCTTTTTTAGAGTCAAACACAGCGGAATTCAAGCATAGCATGCACTCGAAAAAAAGAGTCTTGTAAGGATATAATAAGAAATATAAAAATAATGCTTCAAGATTTTCAAGATGAACAAATTAATTTGAATATGTAATTTTTTGAATTGCAGGTCTACCAATGCACCGAATGCCCAAATTATTATGTTCACAGAATTGCATCAATTAAGGTTAACTCAGAGGACCCAGAAAAGCAAGAAGTTTTATAAATGAATTCTCTTAGAGCTCCTTCGAGATGTCCAGAATGTGATTCGCCATGGAAAATAAGTAGGAATTTACTTTTAGAAAAAGTGTCCAATAATAAATAGAAATTCACAAAAATCTACATTTCTTCCTTAGCAAAATAATCTTAAGGATATTAATATTTTGTTATTATTTCCCTTAGATGGCCCGATTTGGAATGGAGAGCTTGGAGACAATGCTTTCCTATCAAAAATAGCTAATAAACTACATGCTTCTGAAGGAGAACACATTTTTAGCAAAAACAAAGCAATGAAAATACAATCAGTTGAAAAACTCAAATCTTATATTGACACCATTCTTGAAGAGAAAACTCATCTGCATAACAGTCAAATCCTTGGGTTCAGCATTAAGGAGATCAATGGATTCTTTAAGGCAAATCGCTTCCCTTCCTTTGAAACCATTAAGTATTAGAATTATAAAAAATTTACAGACTAAATTTAAGCCATTTAACTCTAAAAATGTTTTTACTAGACGTCCGCTCGCAAGGGGAGGCTATCACATATTCCGATCTGTCTTTGAGAAAGATATCTACAAGACAAATGCGCCAATGAGTGTTATATTTGATACTCTGAAAGGATGGAAATTTACTTGTGATAAAATCTAAAAAAATCAAACTAAAGTCCTCGGTGAAAGCGAAAACTAGGAAAAACCATAAGAAGAGACTAAAAAGGAAATAAACCCAGCCCAAGAAAGAGCTCTTAGAAAGCCATAAAGATTCGTTCCAATATTCAGAAATTTCTCGAATATGGAGAAAGAAAAAATTGCTGGAAAGTTTGAAAATCCTAGCTACCTTGAAGTTAAGGCTCCACGAACAGTGTTCTACCCAAATCCAACAGATAACTGGGGACCAAAGAAGCCATTCAATGTCTATTAGTATGGGGAGAAAATTAATGTTTTAAAATAGTTAATTAATATTATGTTTATTCTCTTTGGTAAAAAGGACACACAAGTTTGAGAAGCAAGAACTGAGAGAAGAGAAAGAAGAAGAAGAAATCTAATTCTAATAAGATGAAGAAGAGAAAACAAAAGAAAAGGAAAACAGCAAAGAATGAATTCTATTTTGAATTGCTGGGTTTCTTAATTTTCATTATGTTTTTCTTGTTTATTCGTTGTACTCCCCAATAAATGAAGTCCCTCAAATATATTTAAATCTTCATGAAAAATAGGCTGATTATTTATTTTATCTTTATTAAGATATTTTAAAGAATTTATAAATATGATTTGAATCATAATATAGAAATGAGAAAGCTTAAGTAAATAAGACATTTAATACGATGGATAACAAGTAAGGTAGCACAAGTGAAAGTAGGAGTGAATTGTAAGTGAATTAAATATAATACTGGGAAAAGAGACAGAGTGAGAGAAATAAGACAAGTGAGAGAGAAAAATATTTTAAAAGAAAAGATCCTTGCAGAAAATTGAGACCTCTTCACGCAGCAGCTTTCTGGATAAGAGGGAGGCAGTTGGTGTACTCGATGAAGTACTTGTGTGTGAGTTAAAATAAGAACTTAAACTAATGGAATATCTCCTTGTTCACGGTGAATTTACTAACAATCTTTCTGTATTCTTAGTAGAGATTCTAGTAGTGTCCAGAGATTTCCTCAAATTCGGCAATCATTTTGGTTATGATTGACAGGACAGAGTTGAATTAAGGGAGTTTATGTTTAAGTTAAATGATAGCGAGAACGTCTTAGAAAAGGGTTTTGTTGTTGTCAGATATTTCTTCCAAAGTTGGTTGTTGTTAGGATGGAGAGGGAGTAGGAAAAGCAATGTTGGCGACTCTGGAGATGTATTGTTCGAGATTCTTGAGTCTGTCTGTGAGAGATATAACATTGAGTTTGAATTGTTGTTGAGTAGCAGTGTTTCTGTTGGAATGTGTGCTCATTTTAATCTTTTTTTTGTTTCTAGTTGATTCGTAGATTTATTGATTGTTTTGTTGATTTGTTCTAATTGATTTCGTCCGAAGTATCCATCCCCCTTTTAGTCCTTATTGAATTAAGAAAATACTCTCTTTATCTCTCTCTTTTCTGTTTACACTTCTTGTTTTTGAAGAGTGTAACAATGACCCTGTTTGACATAAATTCAAAAAAAGCTATGTTCTTCTGAAATTATCTCTTGAAATACTTCATTCTTTTATTAAATAGAAGATATACAATTGCAAATGCTAACTTTCTTTGTTGGGCTGCATATGCCAAAGCTAAGGTTTCTTTCTTGTATTGCATAGCATTTCTTCATTTTGTTCATTTCAAACTGAAATTATGTTGAATCACAAGCCTTCCACATTGCTGGTTCTCAATATTTGCATGAATCTTCTTTATTGAAGTCATAATTTACTCCTAAAATATTGCTTAAACCCCTTGAAACGCTATTCTTAGCAATCTCACTAAAAATCAGTTAAGGACTTGCTTAGTTAATATGACGGGATTTTCAAGTGAAACTACAACAAATTATACAATCTTCTGAAGTTATGTTTAACGTCACATTTTACCTGGGGAGGAGGAAAACTGTGATAAAAGCCATAGATTAGGCCAGATGAAACTTTTCACTATTCCTTTGGGTATAAATTTACTAGAAATAAACGATTCAATAAGTCTAATTCACCTGATTACTGATGCCAAGTCATGCATCTGGAAATTATTAAATAATTTTGAAAGGTAATGCAAGAATTTACCCTTCACAACAAGGTATTTGAAGCATTTTTTACTAAAAATATGATAGGATTTTAAGTCAAAATGGTATTTAAACCAATAGAACTTGCTATTAAACAATCATTGGATAAAGCATCGATGGTTCTTCATTTGGTTTGATTCGCTGATCGTTTGGCAGTAACTGACTTTTAAATTTGAATTTCTAAGCTCCTTCTCTGTTTCTATCTATTACGGATGTTTTTAATCTCAGGATGAACCTTACGTATCTAATTATTTATCCTCTGCAATTTCAATCTAGTATTCAAATCAATATCTAAAATCAGTTTCCCCCACAGAGAAACTTAACATTTCTATTTTGGTTATTTACTCAACCAACCAGGCTGACTTGATTTACAACATATTTTTCTCAATTTTGTTTCAATTTTGCGATTTAAAATAATGAACTAATCTGAGTTCTTGGAGATTTTTGCCATCCTCTTTTTTGTAATTTATCTGAATGTGTTAATCCTTTGGGGAAATGGTATTTTCATTGAGCAAAACCAAAAGACACTTCGATTGTTCCTAAAAGCACAAATTAAGCTACCAAACTATTAAAACTTTTCCTTTTAAAATCTGGAATAGCAGGCCTATTTAAAAAAGAATCATTCTCAACTTTTCTATTAGATTATTGATATTCACGTTATTCTTAATTACAATTTCTTTTTTATTTGCTTCTCTATTAACACCTTCTTTTTTTATATTCTAACTATTAGTAGCTGTAATTTCCGTTGAATCTAGGCTAGTTAAGATAAATAGAATAGTGTCTATGATACTTTTTGATATTTGTTTTTGATTGAATGTTATGATTTGAATGATATGAAGTAAACATTTACTTTGATTAAACTTATTTTTTTAAAATTATTAAGGAAAAAACAGTAGTCTAAGTATTTTTTAAGGTCAGTATTTGATAAACGAAATATCTTTCTTCAAGACATCACTTGTTTTTCTTTAGATAAAACTAGATTTTGAAGGAATAAGCATGCGATTTCCTTTTTTAATAAATCTTTAGGAATTACTTCTCAAATGAATGAGAGCATATTTAATAACTTTTTTGATTTGGAATTTGAGAAGATTTTTATTTTTAGCTTATTATTGATGAAAGGAGGTACTTTGAACTCCACTCTCCCCCCCTCCCCCTCAATGAACACTATAATCTTTAAATAAATAGATCAATACATATTGCAGATTATTCTTTCAGAAATAGCTAGACTGCTACATGAAAGAGTGTGATATTTATTGAAATCTAAAACAAATTTTTTTTTCATTTTATCTCACTGTTTTATACTGTTTCCTTATGATTTAGCAGAAATAGGGAAATTAGGTAAGGATATTCTCCCAAACCTATTGAGCTTATTCTATTTATATAATGTCCTCTTTTTCTCATGTTCAGAAGTAAAATTATTGACATCTTCATTCAAATCAAGCTGCTACCAGAGACTCTCTGCAGTTGAAGTGTTCGGTGAAGCAATCGAAAGATAAATAGGCTGCAAACCAGCAACATTCTTTTTCGTCTACAGTCCTCGAGGGACTCTTTAACTCAAGAGATCAATGTACACTGAATTATCAGAGGACTGTATGTCCATTAGACTGATCGGGGTGTTAATCGTAGCGAATTTAAGTGGAGGCTACTTGAGTAATTTCTCAAATCCTTTAAGATTATTCTTTTCGATTTGGATATTTTTAATAACATTTTTTTGAAATGATTCCCATTCTCTTTTCTCCCAATACATCTACCTGATTTCGAGATTGTTAGGATATTTCTTCATCATTTTACGATGTTTCTCAAGAATATCAGGCGGGACGATTTTGATTAGATCATATGAACTAATATAGTACACTTCAGTTGGGATCATTGTTACGATAGTCACATCTAATGGTATGCTGTATAATAAAGAGTAGTCACCGATAACACTGTAGTCACCTTGAATCGTAAGAAAGTCAAAAAAAAATGGATATTATTTTTTTAAATCAAACGAAACTATTCATTTTTGTGTTACTAATCTCATCGATTTCAACCATTTCTGTGACAAATCTATGATTATCAATGTCTTCTAGTGATGGATCTTTAATGTCTCCTTTGAGTTTCTCTTTGAGATATTTATTTGTTCGAAATTGTATTGATCTAAAAATCTTAGCTCTTCCACATTTAATGAAGATAATGTGAGGAAGTGTTTCCCCTTCATGACCTATGATTTCGTTGGAAGTAAATAATTTTGTCTACAATTTCGTCGTTAGCTCGATGATTTAGGATTTTTTTAATCTGCGGCAGAAATCAATACACTCCATGAACTCTACTTATTTGGCTAAATGGTCGTTTTTCATTTCCTTGTAAATAAAGATCAAAACAATTATGTATGGTTCCAGCATGACAATTTCCAGCTTTGGAGTGGTTAATGACGTACCTTGATGTAAGTTTAAAAGACTGTTTTCTCCAGGACGATTAAGAAAGTACGTTCATTTGAGATAATCGTTGCAGTGCGTTAAGAATCATAAACCAAAGCGATCTCACCAAAAGAGTCTCCTTATTCTAATTTAGCTACTTCTCTCTTGAGGAATAAGAAGAGTCAAAGGGCAGAATAAGCAAGTATTCATGTGATTGTTAGAGTATTTTGAAGAAATTCAAGAAGGAAACAATGGATATTTATGTATTTTTTATGAATAAAATTTTGTTTTACAAGCTGCATGAAACTCTTGTATTCGGTGGGCTCGTCGATGTAGATTGTCACAGATCCTTGCAAGATGATGTAGAAAGCATCACCGATTTATCCTTGTTTGAAGACGAATTGCTTTTTCTCAAATATTTTTATGTAGAGATGCTTGCAAATCTCTAGAAAACCAGGCATTTCCTTGTATTTCTGGAGGAACTTCACCTTCTTCATTTCATTTGCAATGTTTTCGCAGGTTATCGTGTTTCGCTTTTCGCAAGGTTGGGAAAGAAGATCCTTGAGTCTATCGGAGCTAGCCTAGATACTTAACGGATTGCTGTTGAGGTTGGTTTTCTCTGAAAAATAAATAAAATTCTCTTTAATTTTTGTGTTTTGTTAGAAAATGGAAAATTGAAACTGATTGAATAATTCAATTATTTCACTGTAAAACCATCATTTTTTCTCCCTCTTTCTTGAGTTTTACATAACTGAGCATTATTGAGTATTTATCTGGATGATAGATGGTCTACTTATTAGAGATTCTAATCACTAATAATATCATTATTAGAAAGTCTAACTGGTCCTTCGTTTTCTTCAAGCGCTTTGAGATCAGTTTACGATGATTTCATCCATCCTAAGATGCCTTGTTTACTCTTGAACTCCTCTTCTTGCTGCTATTAGAGCTTACCCTTTGCAAGTGCTTTTTTCTCTTTTTCTCTTACTTTCGATTATCTGATTATAGCTTCTAGATAATCTTTCTCCTTCTTCTTTAACGCTTCATCAGTCTCTTCTTCTTCCTCACTTTCTTGGTTCTTTTCTTCCTGTTAACTTGGAACCTCAGAGTAATAGCGAGAACCAATTGAATCTTCATTTTCAACATCTGCATTAGATAGCATATCTTTCAAAGCGCCCAGTTTCATTTCTTACTCATCGAAATCAAGATGTAACTCAGTGTTACTCTTTAGAATAGTTTCTCGTTCTTTTTTCTTGGCACGAGCCTTCATAAGGAGACTCATTTTAGGAACTATCTTAAATCCTGTGAAAGTCTTATGACTTTTTTTGTTTCCTAAACAAGTTTCTTTTTTTTTGGGATTATTTTGATGTTTTTGATTGAAGAAATATTGAAAAGCATTGACACAATTTAGGTAATAAGAGAGAAATGTGTTTCTTGGATTTTTAATAAACCTTTTTATTACCGAGGAATGGAGGTGACTATGTTTTTTCTTAAAATTACCCAAAACAAAAAAGGAATAAAAAACTTCACTTTATTTTTAATCTAAATATCGTAAATAAGCCATGCAGAATCAAGTAAATGAGAAGTAAATTTTAAAGTAATTTATGATAACTTTCTACCGATTTATTGAAGACAGTTTTTGATTTAAAATAATAGTAAAATAATAATGATTTATTTATTTTAAAGTTGTTCAAAGATTCTTTATCAATAACCATTCAAGTCACAATTTAAATGCAGATGGATCTATCCTAGCTGCAACCATTAGAGATTATTTTTGCATGGTTGTATAGGAAGTCAACGCCTCAGCAATATTAGCCTATTGAATGTTTATAAAAGATCCTAGTTCACTTGTAAGTTTATTTTATATGGAAGTAATGATTTATTCTGACAATTTATACTAATCACTAACCGTCTTGAGCTTCCTTTACGCTTCAGATGCATCACTTTTATTGTTATTCTGCTCGTGCAGTTTGTTATATTTAGACGTCTTAATCTTCTTTAGAATTATCCGGTCTGTGATTTTTCTCTTGAGAACCTACTAAGCAACTTTCGCGGATTCAATAAGGCTCTAGATGAACCTGAATTGCTGCAGTACTTGAACCTTCGCATCGACTCGCTATTTAATCTAATCTTTGATATCAATGAGTTCAGCTTTAAACTTCTTGAGCGTATCTTGAATTCCAGATTTATTTTCTGATTGTGTTTATTCATCAGCTCTTTAATCAGCTTCAGAATAGAATTTCTATTCTAATTCATCAACACTCAGTCTTTATTCTGTATCGAACCTGATGTCTTCACTCATAAACACCACTAATCTACTAACTAATTCCCCCATACCATTGATTTTTTCCATTTTTTCGTCAATTTCTCTTGTGTCAATTTCACTTTCACTTTATTAAAAAAATTCCTACATGTTTGTTTTCAGCACAGCTTCAACGTATTCCTTCAACTCCGCGAAATCCGTATTGTATGCATTCGCAGCTAAATTTGTCATCCATTCGAGGTACGAAAATGGTTTTTCTTCGGGTGCAATAAACTCCTTTTCTTCCAAGAATTAGCATAGAATTTTATCTTATCTGAGAATTTCATTCTGCAGATACAGATTCAAATAATTTTCTAAATCTATTTTCCTTTGCTCCAGAGTAGCTTAATCCATTAGAGTCGATCCTAGATAAGATCCAATATTTGTTTTATTAGGACTTGGTAACTATGGCTTAATGATCCCATAATAATCCACGGAATTCTCAAAATAATTGTGTAGTGCTCTGAAATGGTTGTATCGTCGTTCAACAGTGAAAATCTAACCTTTATCAGATTGCGTGTGGATCTCATAAAGTACATGCTTCTTCATGAATAGATTATCACATGCTTCACGCCATCCTTCGATTTTTACACGCTTTCTTGGTTTTTCTCTCCAAACTTTATTTTTATGCGAATAGGAGTCCTCACGGTTTGATTTGAACATGTCTAATGCTATTTTTATCTGATTCTAATCAACTTTGGAAAATTCATTGCATTCCATGACTGATTTCATTAATTGTTTATCATCGTTGTCTTCCTCTTCCTTATTGTGAGCACCTTTGTTCTTGTCTTCATTGAATCCCAACATCTAAGCGCTGATTCCATTATTAGATTGTTGTTATCTTTGAGGTTTCATAGGAAAAGTAACTTTTTCTTATTATGGTTCATATACTGATTAGTCAATATGTTGTTCTTATTCAATCGAACTGAAGTCATCCAAAGCACTAATGTGAGCTCCATTTTGGAAATGGTTACCAAGAATATCATCAATTTTATCGCCTGTTGAAGCTTCTTCATTCGGGGAGTATTATTTCGATGATGATTTTTTCTTTTCGAAAACCAATTTATTGCTATTTTTGCTGTTAGTTTCAGCTGAATTTTTATGCTCTAAAAAATGACTCTATCCTTAATCCATAAAACTAAGCTAAGAAATGCCACCATCAAAAGAAGAAACATCAGCACCATCAACACCTTCATGCTTACTCACACCAAACATAGGAATCTCACTTTCTTAGTTCTACTTTTCTTCTTCTCCGTCTTCTAATTTTTCGTTTGTTTTGCTATTATTTCCCTCTTGTATTTTAGAGTTTTCTTCAGACATTTGCTCTGAAACAATGCTCAACGATTGGCTTTATTTCGATTCCTTCTTCTATGGATTCATTTTTAGATCTTAAATTGGTAAATCTTTGTTTTAATTGGAATCTACCTCATTTGCTTATTGTTTTTGAAGCTCTTCATTGACTTATTAAATAATTTTCTAAAATTATAGGGCTGAAGCTGGATCTTATCCAAAAGTTAGCAACCTGAAATCCTATTCCCTAGCATTTTAAGGAACATTTAAAATCATTTTGAATTACTCTTATTTGTTTCCACAATCTTCAACTTATTAATCAATCTATTAGATTTATTCTTCTTTTTCGAGACTTTCTTTGCGTCCTCCTTCTTTTTGTGCTTGAAGATTTTCCTGTTTATCATCTATTTCATCTGTTTTTATGTTGTTTTTATCATTTTAACTATCAACTTATTAAATCTCTTGATTTCTAGAATTTTCGATTGAAATGCCTTCATTTTATTCTTAAATATTAGTATTTTAGCTGTCAACAATCTTGTCTTCAATCTTTTCAGATTCTTAGGGAATTGGATTATTTTCATTAGTGGTATTGATTTATTCGATTTATTCATTTTAAATCACTTCTTTTTATTCTTCTATTTTCTATTAAACTTCTTCAATTTATTCTATTTTCTCAGCTGGCTTCTCTTCTGCCTTGACATC
>Ga0302285_10001517_pt1 | contig 12885 bp, 12 predicted proteins | sample III_Fen_E2_2_FD_200455 | JGI IMG/M metagenome (GOLD analysis project Ga0302285, IMG submission 200455) | Peat permafrost microbial communities from Stordalen Mire near Abisko, Sweden - III_Fen_E2_2 | ecosystem: Environmental > Terrestrial > Soil > Wetlands > Permafrost | place: Sweden: Abisko...
TCAACCCTCAACACTCGATGCTCAACGCTCAACGTTCAACGCTATCCGATACCTGGACCTTGAAATAGCCATGGATTTCATAAATCTGAAGAAGAACAATAAAAACTACGACAAGGAGATGTCCACAGGCAATATGCAGTTGTTCTACCTGCATGTACGATCGGAATATCCTGACATACCGTTAGAAACTGCCGCCCGTGAAGCTATAGCTTTTTACACTTCGCAATCCGAAAAGTACTGGACAAGCCTGACCCTGTACGGACAAGCGATGATGGCGGTGGTAGCACAACGGAATGGTAACACCCGAGTGGCCAACGATATCCTGAAATCATTGAAGGAAAACGCGATGAAGACTGATGAGTTTGGCATGTACTGGGCACGGAATACGGCAGGCTATTACTGGGATGAACAACCGATAGCCGTTCAGGCAGCCATTATCTCGGCATTTGCAGAAGTGACTAAAAATACCGCCGATGTGGACGAAATGAAACTCTGGTTGCTCAAACAAAAACAAACCCAGCGTTGGAATTCGTCATTGGCAACAGTGGATGCGATTTATGCCCTGTTAAAATCCGGAAGCGACTGGCTGGCTAATTCAGCACAGGCTAAGATAACCCTTGGAAATGTTCTACTGCAACCTCAAAGCGTTGAAGCAGGAACCGGTTACGTCAAACAAACAATTCCAGTTTCAGAGATACGTCAAGAAATGGGAAGAGTGACTGTGTCTACTACTGACGGCTTCACTCGGAGTGAAGCCGTCAGTAAGAGAAGTGAAGCTGTCAGTAAGGCTGGAATCGGTTGGGGAGCAATGTACTGGCAATATTACCAGGACTTGGATAAAGTAACCGGACAAAGCGGACCGTTGAAGATTACCAAGAAGCTGTTTGTTGAAAAGATGAGTCCTGCCGGAAAAACAATCGTTCCGATTGAGCAATCAGTATTGACGAAGGGCGATAAAGTCATCACGAGATTGGTGATAACCACCGACCGCAACCTGGAGTTTGTAGCCCTGAAGGACTTGCGCGCTGCCTGCTTTGAACCTGTGAACCAACTTTCGGAATGCAAGTGGAAAGAAGGAGTTTGTTATTATCAAACAATCAAAGACGCCTCCACGCAATTCTTCTTCTCGTATTTACCTAAAGGGACGTATGTATTCGAATACGAAGTATGGGTGAATTCAACAGGGAATTATACCAGCGGGATTGCATCGCTGCAATGCCAGTATGCACCGGAGTTTGTGAGCCATACGGGTGGGGAGAGGATTGAAATAAAATAATCAGTGCGTAGCGGCGACAGAAATACGAAATTATTAATGATTCTACCATACTGTCACCGCTACGCGGCTTATTGGAATGGGTGGAATGTCTATTGCTACCAAACTGTCACCGCTACGCGGCTTGATGGAATAAGAAGAATGTCAATTGCTACCAAACTATCACCGCTACGCGGCTTGATGGAATAGGTATAATGTCAATTGCTACCAAACTGTCACCGCTACGCGGCTTATTGGAATGGGTGGAATGTCAATTGCTACCAAACTATCACCGCTACGCGGCTTGATGGAATAGGTAGTATGTCAGTTGCTACCAAACTTTCACCGCTACGCGGCTAATTGAAAATGGTGAAAATCTACACTTTCTCATTATAAATAGCCTGTGTTACCAACCCTGCAATGGTCAATCCAAACATGGCAGGCATGTGGGAGGTAGTTCCGTTGATTTTGGCTTTCAGGCTGCACCATTCATGGTCTACCAGCTCCGGGTCACCGGGACCATTCAGGGCTTTCGGGCATAAACATTTCTCTGTACCGCAGGAAGCATTCTCACCCTGATTCTCGAGGAGTTCATCGCTGTACACACACATGAACTTCTTGCTAACAATAACTCCACTTTGACGGATCTTTTTACGTAAGGCTGATCCCAACGGACAACCATCCACATTCCAAAACTCGGCAACCTTGATTCGGGTAGGATCCATTTTAAGGGCAGCACCCATGGAAGAAAAGAAAACGGCGTTGGTCAATGTCGCCTTTTGTATGAGGTGTATTTTATTGGCAAAGCTATCAATGGCATCAATGATAAAATCGTACTCTTCCAGGTGGAAGGATTCGTAGTTTTCCTTACTGTAAATCATTTGCAGTCCATTGATCTGGGCAGTTGGGTTAATCTCAAGTAAGCGTTCAGCAAGGACTTCTGTTTTCACTTTCCCGACAGTCTTGGTGGTTGCCATCAATTGACGGTTGATGTTGGTGACACACACCCTGTCGGAATCAACAATCGTCAGGTATTGGATTCCCGACCGTATCAGGCTTTCTGCACACCAGCTACCTACACCCCCAATCCCGAAAATAATAACACGCTTTGTACGTAACCTATCCATTCTGCTCTTTCCAATAAGCAACTCTGTCCGTTGAAATAATCCTTTTTCAATTCCCATTACCAAAAACTATCCTATAAAATGATTCAATATAAATACTGTGCAAAGATACTACGATTTAAGCAGAATGAAAAGTGTTGATGGAACATACTGAAACAACAATTCCCTTACCGGAAAAGATTTGGTTCTTTGCTGATAAGAGAATAATGGATGGATGGAATGAAAATCCAGCCCTGAATTTAAGAATTGATAAAATTTACTGAGATTTGCTCTTTCCCTTTTTCCTGTGTCATTTCGAATTTCCCTTTGTAGTTGATGACAGCATTATTCAGAACAGCAGATTTCATCAACGAGTTAAGAATGGACATCCTGTCATTCTCAATACAGTCTTTATTGAACCAACAATAATAAGTATCGGAATCTTTCACATCAAACTGGAAAATAAATATCCCGTGTTCTGAAAAGACAAGGTCTTCGTAAGCATATGCTATGTCAAGTCCACTGCCATCTTTTATGATGAAGCGTACTTTTTCAAGGTTGAAGAACTTAAAGTTGTTTACGGATGAGAAAGTTCGTTGTGCGGTGTTTGTTTTATTCATACAATATCAATTTACTAATATATTTATGACCAATTCGTGTTTTTTACTATAAAAACAGTGTTACAACAACTATACCAAATTCATATAAGTTTGTCAACCAATAAGATAATCGATGTGGAGTGCATTTGTGGGTGCAAAAACACTACCGGCAGGTAATGCTTTTTGGCAAAATACTACAAAAAAGTATGATATAGCGGGAAGAAATGATGTTTTTGGAAAGGGAAATATACAAATTGAAGGTGCTATAAGGGCATAAAAAAAGGTCCGGATGCAAAAATGCAACCCGAACCTTTATCATGTGTTTGTTTTTATTTGTTGCGAACTACAATTCCATTGTTGTTCATTGCATAAATTGAATCCTGAGGGTTGGTGATTTCCCATACCGGAATAGAATTTAGTTCCGTGATAATTACTGCAGCAATTCCTTTGCTCACGATATCTAATTTTTTTGCGGCAGAATAAGATAAATCGATGAGGATTCCTTTACGATGAGGACCACGGTCGGTTACACGTACAATAACTTCCTTGTTGTTATTCGGATTAAATACTCTTAATAATGTGCCGAATGGTAAAGAACGGTGTGCACATGTAAGACTGTCAGGTTGATATTTTCCACCGTCTGAAGTGTGGCGTCCTTTTAATTTGTGGCTGTAAAATGAGGCTTTTCCTAACTGACCCGCAAATGAAAAGAGGGTTGAAAAGAATAGGAAAAACAACGATATTAGTATGTTTTTTTTCATGCTTTCTCTGTTTGTTTTACAAATATAGGAAAATTATTTGGAATAACAACCATCTTTGATAGCCCGTTTAACTTTTTAAAGGGCAAAAAAACGAATTAAAACCCAATCTTAAAAATCACTTTCAGATGATTTTATATCCTAAAAAGCGGTTTTGAGAAGCTGTATTTGTACATTTTTGAATGACTTAAATTGCTCATTTCAACAAAAAATTGTAACTTTGCCATTCCATAAAAAACAGCTTATTATTATGAGCCACACCGACCAACAATTCGATCAGGTAGCAGCAATTTGTCGCGATATATTCACCAAGAAGATGAAAGATTACGGTTCTTCATGGCGTATCCTGCGCCCTGCCTCTGTGACCGATCAGATATTCATAAAAGCCAGCCGCATTCGCAGTATAGAAACCAAAGGAATTTCCAAAGTGGACGAAGGTATTCGCTCTGAATTGATAGCCATTGTAAATTACGGTATCATAGGGCTGATTCAACTGGAACTTGGTTTTTCGGAAACGGACGACTTGAATTATGAAAGAGGCGTGGAACTTTACACAAAGTATTTATCGGAGGCAAAGAAACTGATGATGGATAAAAACCACGATTATGATGAAGCCTGGCGTACTATGCGCATGCAATCGTATACCGATCTGATCCTGATGAAAATATACCGCACAAAACAAATTGAGGATAATCAGGGTGTCACTTTAATTTCTGAAGGAATTGATGCCAATTATTTCGATATGATTAATTATGCCATTTTTGGATTAATAAAAATGGAAGAACTGAACAATTGATTAAGAATTATCAATAAACAAACAACATCCCATGACAACTATAAGTAAGAAAAATAATACATTGAACAAAGCAGGACAGTTTGCAGGGAATCTTTCCTTACAAATTGGACGTATCCTTTTTGGAGCTGTCTTTATTTTTTCAGGTTTTGTAAAAGCTATTGATCCTCTTGGATCCACATACAAGATAGAAGATTATCTGCGATCTTTTGGAGGATTCTTTGATTCTATGGCCGACTATGCATTCCCGTTGGCAATTGCACTTTCTACTATAGAGTTGCTTATCGGTCTAAGTTTTATTTTTAAGGTACATTTAAAGTTAACTACACTACTTGCATTGATTTTTATGTCAGTAATGACTCCTTTGACCTTATACATTGCCATCAAAAACCCGGTAACCGACTGTGGTTGTTTTGGAGATGCTTTGTTGATTAGTAATTGGGCAACCTTCTTTAAAAATATTGTATTGATAAGCATTATTATTTTGATGCAGGTTTATCATACAAAATTTCGTCCATTTCTTTCACCAAAAGTTCAACATGCAGGAGCAATAGTATTTATTGTTATCGGAGTTATGCTTTCTGTCTACAGTTATCGTCATTTGCCCATGATCGATTTCTTGCCGTATAAAATAGGTGTTAATATTCCAAAGGGCATGGTCATTCCCGAAAATGCTCCATCGGATGTCTATAAGACTACCTTTATATATGAAAAAGATGGATTACAAAAAGAATTCACACTTGAAAATTATCCTAAGGGCGATTCAAGCTGGGTGTTTGTAGATCAAAAAACAGAAATCATATCGAAAGGATATAAAGCACCCATTCATGATTTTTCGATTATGAATGCACAATTTGATGACATCACCCAACTGGTCTTGAATTCACCGGGTAATACGTATCTGTTTATCATGTATGACCTGAGTGATACTTCCATTAAAGGTGCGCAAAAAGCCGAATTGATTTACCAGAAATTGCTGAAGTCAGGGGCTAAAATATATGCATTGACAGGTTCATCGGATGCGGATATTCAGAAATTTAAAGATAAAACGGATGTGACTTTTCCTTTCTGGAAAACCGACCCCACAACTCTTAAAACAATCATTCGTGCAAATCCGGGTTTGGTTAAACTGAACAAAGGTACTATAACAGGGAAATGGAACTGGCGGGATTTTGAATAGTAGGTAGTTTCTAGTAGGTAGTTTGTAGTAGGTAGAGGAAAGAAAGAAAGTAGTTAGAGTAGGTAGAAGAATTATTAAACTATATTTAAATATAAAAAAGATGAGAAAAAACATTGTTGCAGGAAACTGGAAAATGAACAAGACCTTCAGTGAAGGATTGGCATTGGCAACTGAATTGAATGCTGCGTTGGCAGAATCAAAACCAAATTGTGATGTTGTAATCGGTACACCGTTTATTCACCTTGCAAGTGTAGCTGCTGCTATCGATACTACTAAGATCGGTGTAGCTGCCCAGAACTGTGCTGATCATGAATCGGGTGCTTATACAGGCGAAATCAGTGCTTCTATGGTGAAATCTACCGGAGCTGAATATGTAATCTTAGGACACTCTGAACGTCGCGCCTATTATGGTGAAACGTCAGCCAAGTTGAAAGTGAAAACTGAATTGGCACTTAAGAACGGTCTTACACCGATTTTCTGTATTGGTGAAGTATTGGAAGAACGTGAATCAGGAGTATTCTTTGATGTAGTTAAATCGCAAATCGTAGATTCTTTATTTGAATTGTCGTCGGAAGATTTCTCTAAAATTGTATTGGCATACGAACCTGTTTGGGCAATCGGAACAGGAAAGACTGCTTCTGCAGCTCAGGCACAGGAAATTCATGCATTTATCCGCAAAACTCTTGTTGACAAATATGGTCAGGAAGTAGCAAACAATACTTCAATTTTATACGGTGGTAGCTGTAATGCAGCCAATGCAAAGGAATTGTTCTCAAATCCGGATGTAGATGGTGGCTTGATTGGTGGTGCTTCTTTGAAAGTTGCCGATTTCAAAGCAATCATTGATGCCTTTTGAGATTAGTTGACTGGTTAATTGGTTGATTCGTTGATTGGGTAACTGGTTGAGAATAAAATATAAAAATCCTGTAAAGATTCTTTACAGGATTTTTTTTGTACTTTTGCATGTATTCTAAAGACAATTAGGAATAAATATATTCTTAATTTGTATGATGGCGGTAAACTTAATCAATCAAAAACTGTTCACGTAATTAACCAATCAACGAATCAACCCCAATGCTACTCAAAATATACGATCCTAATCCAAATCCAATCGAGATACGTCGTGTTGTCGAAGTATTGCGTAAAGGGGGAATAATCATTTTTCCTACTGATGGTGTGTATTCTTTTGGGTGCAATATATTTAACCCGGCTGGTGTTGAATTTATTACCAGGTTGAAGAATAAAGATTTGCGAAAATCGGAATTGTCATTTGTATGTTATGAAATGAGCCAGATAAGCGAATATGCCAAGATGGATGATGTCGCATTCCGGTTGATTAAGAAAAACCTGCCCGGACCGTTTACTTTTATCCTCAACGGCAGCAGCAAGCTACCCAAACTTTTCAAGAACAAAAAGACTGTCGGAATCCGTATGCCCAATAATTCAATTCCCCTTGAGATAGTTCGTGAACTGGGCAATCCTATGATGACAAGTTCTATCTTTACGGATGAAAAGACTACTGAATACATTACCGACCCCGAACTGATTGAAGAAAAATACGGGAATCAGGTTGACTTAGTCATCGATGGTGGTATGGGTGGACTGAAACATTCCACCATTATTGATTGTACCGGCGAAGAACCTGAAATTGTTCGTGCCGGTGGTGGTGAATTGCAGTATTAATTAAAGTTCCAACTAATTATACTCCTTTTTCAATATACAATGTCTGAGTCGGGAATGCGAACTGCAGGCCTGCTTCATTGAATGCACGAAGAATTTCAGAGTTTACATGGGTAGGAGTTTCCATAATATCCGCATCTTTCCGGATGAAATAGACAAAAGTAATTACCAACGAAAAATCCGTAAAGTCGGTAAAGGCTACCATGATATCTTTCGTTTCTACATTTTCAACCCTGTTTGGCATATCCTTCAGGATTGCCATGGCCTCAATCATTTTCTCCGGACTTGTATTATAAGTCAATCCCAGTTTTAATAATATCCTGTGCAAGAGTTCTTCCGAGATATTCTCCACTGAAGCTTCCACCAGCTTAAAATTAGGAATTGTTACCAATCGTTTTTCCAATGTACGGATACGTGTACTGCGGATACCAATTTCTTCCACGAAGCCATCAAAACCGTCTACTTTAATCCGGTCGCCAATTCGGAATGGACGGTCGGTGAAGATAGTGAAGCCACCATAAATGTTTTTGATAGTATCCTGGGCTGCCAGGGCAAATGCCAAACCACCAATACTAAGTCCTGCAATTAAAGTGCCTACATTAACACCCACATTGTTCAATGCCATGATGATACCGAAAGACCAGATAATTGCTAATACAGCACGACGAAGGATAGACATCAAATGATTATCCAGATATTTCATGGTGTTTTTATCGGCTGCCTTGGGAGCAATGTATTCTTCCAACAAAGCATTCACCAAACGAGCTACAAACCAGGTGATGTTAACTACTGTTAGTACGCGAAATGAAAGATAAATGGCTCTTTCTACCGGTACACCAAGTTCTAACCGTTTCGCTGCAATCCAAATGGCAAATAGAATGACGCCCAGTAATACCGGTGCTTCAAGCATTTTAAAAAGGATATCATCCAGGCGATTCTTGGTCTTGCCAGTCAACTTTTGAATGACATGCTTGTTCAGCAAAACGATAATTTTGTTGATCAAAAAAGCCGCTGCAATGATAATCAGGGATATCAGCCAGTCATGTAATGAGTTTCCGTAAAGAGTCTGTTCGAGCATAGGATGATTTGTAAATGTGTTGATTTGAAAATGTGTTGATCTGAAAATTTGATTAAGTTATTTTACAGTCTTCGGATGAAGTGCCTTGTATTCTTTAAATTAAAGGATTCAAAACACGGAACACTAAACCTTTCAAACTTTTCAAACATCAAACATCAAACCTCAAACGCCCATGCGTCACTCGGCATACGCCAGTCACCCCGTGGGGAAAGATTGATGGATCCTACTTTGGGTCCATCAGGGATACACGACCGTTTGAATTGTTGTGAAAAGAATCTGCGTATAAAAGTTTTCAGCCATTTTTCAATGACTTCATCAGGATAAATATCAGCAAAAGCATTTTTAGTCAGGAATAGTATTTTTGAAGGGCTGAATCCAAATCTGACCATATAATACAGGAAGAAATCATGTAATTCATAAGGTCCTACTATGTCTTCCGTTTTCTGGGCTATATCCCCATTTTCATCAGCAGGCAATAATTCGGGACTTACAGGGGTGTCCAGTATATCCCTTAATATCATTTCCGAAGAGGACTCCAGTTGATGGGCCGCCCAATCTACCAGATAACGGACCAATGTTTTAGGAACTCCACTATTGACAGCGTACATTGACATATGATCGCCGTTATAGGTTGACCATCCCAGTGCCATTTCGGATAAATCACCGGTGCCAATGACCAGTCCCCGTTCTTTATTGGCAATATCCATTAATATTTGTGTCCTTTCGCGTGCCTGCGTGTTTTCATATACCACATCATGTAGTTTCGGGTCATGGTTTATATCCTTGAAATGTTGCAGGCAGGCATCTTTAATGGAAATCTCAAGCATGGTAATGCCTAATGATTTCATTAAATTTATTGCATTAGTATAGGTGCGGTCGGTAGTCCCAAAGCCGGGCATGGTGATACCGATGATCTGTTTTCTGTTGAGGCCCAGTTTATCTGCAGTTTTTACACTCACCAACAATGCCAATGTGGAATCCAGTCCACCTGAAATGCCAATTACCAGCGTCTCGGATTTTGTGTGTTGCCAGCGTTTGGCCAATCCGCCTATCTGGATGGAGAATATCTCGTGGCAGCTTTCGTCCCGGTTGGTTACAGGTGGAACAAAAGGATGTTTATCAAAGGTTCGTTTTAAATCAAAATGCGTAAAATGGGCATCTTCCAGTTGAATCGTTCTGTATGAAATAGCCGATTTGTCATTTGCATAATTCGTGTTCCGAATCCGTTCAGCCTGCAGGCGATCAATATCGATGTCAGTAACAATCAGCTGCGGGTCAAATGAAAAGCGTTCGGAGATTGCAATCAACTTGCCATTTTCGGCAATCAATCCATTCCCTGAATACACAACATCAGTGGTTGATTCACCTGCACCGGCCGAAGCATATACATACCCGGCATTACACCTCGCCGATTGCTGTTCGATGAGTTGACGTAAATACTGATGTTTCCCAATTAATTCATTTGTTGCCGAGAGGTTGAAAATGACCTCAGCACCATGCAAAGCTTGTTGTGAACTGGGTGGTATGGGTACCCACAAATCTTCACAGATTTCAATTCCAAAAGTAAATTTGCCATCCGAAAATAGTATATCCGTGCCAAATGGGACCTGCTCTCCGGAGAGGGTTATAGTTTGACTATCTGCCAATGCACCGGAGGTAAACCAGCGTTTCTCATAAAACTCATTGTTGTTGGGTAAATGGGTTTTTGGCACGACCCCCAGAATATGTCCTCCCTGAAGGACTACTGCAGCATTGAAAATATGACTTTGTATCTTTACAGGCATGCCTGCAATGATTACTGAGGTGGTAGTGAAAGTAAGCAGTTGCAATTCATTTAATGCCTTTTGAGCATCGATGAGCAATTGCTGCTGTTGAAAAAGATCAGCACACGTGTAGCCTGTGATACTTAATTCAGGAAAGCAAATAACCTGCACTTTCTCCTCTTCACCCTTCCTGATCAAATCAGCCATGCGGGCTACATTATAAGCACAATCTGCCACCCTTAATTCGGGAATGGCTGCTGCTACACGTACAAATCCGTTATTCATATTGACCCCCAACCCCTAAAGGGGAGTTAAATTAAATGATTAATACTACTTCTAAAATTATTCCCTTTTTATTCCCTTTTAGGGGGTAGGGGGTTTGCGACATTCTCCATATTACTTAAATAAATTTCAAGTGACTTGGCAGATATCCTTATCTCCAATACTGACAGTGTCAGCGAAATAATCAAGAGTACCAGAGCCAGTCCGAATACATATACTGAAATAATCTGTAATCCAACATAGATTAAAAACATAGTGGCTACACACAACAACAAACTTGCCACACCTAACATTTGCATGTTTTTGGTAAGGTACAACCTCTTTCTCAGGTTTGCAATCTGTGCCAGGGTCAAAGCCGAATGATCTTCCATATACCTGTCCTTTAGTAACCTAACCAGTTGAGCATACGATAAAAAACGGTTAGTATAAGCCAGTAATAACAGGGATATAGCCGAAAATAAAAAAGTGGGAGTGATAAGTGTCAGTTCTTGCATATTTAAACGAATTAAACGAATTAAAAAACTAATTACACGAATTTCATGTACAAATGAACCAATAACCAATCAACTAATTAACCAATCAACTAACTAGACGCAATGTTCTTTTCTCTCAACCGGTTTTTTCACCATTTCAGCTACCTGACGTCCTAATTCAAGGCATGCTTGATAGTTTTCTTCCTTTAATCCTTGTTTCTCTTCAACTGAAATTTCAGCAGTATCCCATTTCATGGTTTCTACGAATGTTGAAAGCCTTTTTACGGCAGCACCAGCCCAGGTAAACGAACCAAAATAACCAAATACACGGTTTTTAACCCCACGTATTTCTATCTTGCGTAACAGTGATTCTACTTCTGGATATAATTCATTGCTATAAGTAGGACTTCCTACAATTAATCCCCGGTACTTGAAAATATCCCGGAGGATGTATGAAGAATCGGTTTTAGAAACATTGTGAATGATAATATCCTTGATTCCCCCTTGTGAGAGCCCTTGTGCTACTGTTTCGGCCATTAATTCTGTGAAACCATACATTGATCCATAAACCACTACGGCGCCCTCATTGCCCTCGTAACGGCTTAATTGATCGTACATGTCAACTACTTCCGAAATATATTCTTTCCATACAGGACCGTGGGTACTGCAGATTATTTCAAAGTCGATGGGTGTCAGCTTCTGCAATGCTTTCTGTACTGCTGCGCCATATTTACCAACGATATTTGCATAATAGCGTATCATTTCATCCCAATACCTGTCAATGTTCATATTGGTGTCCATCACAGTACCATCTAATGTACCGAAAGCACCAAAAGCATCGCCCGAGAAAAGTACCTTGTCTTTCTTGTCATAGGTCATCATGGTTTCCGGCCAGTGAACCATCGGTGTAAAATGAAATTCTAATTTATGTACCCCCAGTGAAAGAATTTCACCATCTTTAATTTCCTTTGTATTGTTATCAACTCCATAAAACCCATCCAGCATACTGATTGTTTTGTTGTTTCCAACAATAATAAGATCAGGATAGTATTGACGGATAAGGCGTATTGACCCTGAGTGATCAGGCTCCATGTGGTTGATAATCAAATAATCCAATGGACGGCCCTGTAATTGGGATTGAATCTTGTCAATAAATATATCTCCCAAAGAAATATCCACTGTATCGATCAATGCTGTTTTTTGATCCATGATCATGTAGGCGTTGTATGATACACCAACCGGTAATGGAATCATATTTTCAAATTTATGTTTCTGGCGGTCATTGACCCCTACATAAAAAATGTCTTCTGTTATTTGTTGATTTTGAAACATGTAACTAATTTTTCTTTTTATAAATACTATACCTAAAACATCGATTTTATCATGTTTGTTTCAAATGCAAAGATAAAACAATTTTAGCAATTGTTGACCCCTTGTCAGGTAGAATCATTGAACTGTTGAAACAAGATATGCTTTACAACACTTTTCAACGAAAATCCTTTGAAAGTTTTTAGTACTTTTGCAGTAAATACGAATTACACGAATTGATACGAATTACACGAATTATGATGCTCATACCCGATACTTACTCCTTGCCTCTTACCTCTTACTCCTTAAAAATATGATTGTTTGCATTGCCGAAAAGCCCAGTGTGGCGAGAGATATCGCTGAAGTTCTTGGCGCAAAGATTCGTAGGGATGGATATATTGAAGGAAACGGATACCAGGTAACCTGGACTTTCGGACATTTATGCGGACTCCTGGAGCCTCATGAATATGCCCCTGAATGGAAATCCTGGGCGTTGAGTAATCTGCCTATGATCCCGCAGCGTTTTGGTATCAAGGTGATGAACGATAGCGGCATTCAGAAGCAGTTTAAAGTAATTGAGTCATTAATGGCAAATGCCGATGAGTTGATTAACTGT
>Ga0302285_10001518_pt1 | contig 12883 bp, 12 predicted proteins | sample III_Fen_E2_2_FD_200455 | JGI IMG/M metagenome (GOLD analysis project Ga0302285, IMG submission 200455) | Peat permafrost microbial communities from Stordalen Mire near Abisko, Sweden - III_Fen_E2_2 | ecosystem: Environmental > Terrestrial > Soil > Wetlands > Permafrost | place: Sweden: Abisko...
TCACCAAATTATTTAAAGATATTACAAATTGCACAACAAAGGGCTAATTTCGAAAATGCACATTTATTGATCATAGAATCAGATGTTATTGTTGAAAAAGATACCATTCAACAGATGTACGATTATGCTTCCAAAATAGAAAATCCGGGTATTATAGCTGCTATAACAACAGATATAAACCAGAAGGTGAATTTTCCATATGTATATGCAAAAAGAATTCATCCGGGAGTCATAACTACAAAAAAGAGACTTCGTTTTTGTTGTACATTGTTAACCAGTTCGTTTTTGACTTCATATAACTTTGATACTTTAAATCCGGAAAGAGCCTGGCATGATCAGTTTATTTCCCAAAAATCTTTGGAACTGGGTTTTAAAAATTATCTGCTGACTTCACTCCCGGTCATTCATATTCAACACAGCATTTATCCCTGGAAACACCTAAAAAATTCACAACCAATCAAATATTACTGGAAGAAATTTACCGGGATATTTTTAGACAACTAATTTATAAAAAAACAAAAATCACTCAATCGAAAAATATGACTTTTATCCAATTAAGTAACCGTATTTTCAACGAATCTGTGCAGGCATACCATGAAACTGACAACGTTGATACTCCCATTCAGAATCCATATGAATTCAAGACCATTGAGTACTACCTGTATTTAAAAAACTGGATAGATACCGTTCAATGGCATTTGGAAGATATCATCCGGAATCCTGATATCGATCCGGTTGAAGCACTTACTTTAAAACGAAGGATCGACAAGTCGAATCAGGAACGGACTGACCTTGTTGAATTGATTGACAGCTATTTCTATGACCAGAATAAAAATGTAGAAGTAAAATCTTCCGCTATCTTAAACACAGAGAGTCCGGCCTGGGCTATTGACAGGTTATCAATTTTGCACCTGAAAATATATCATATGCAACAAGAGGTGGAGAGAAAGGATTCCTCTCCGGAACATATCACTTTGTGCCAGGCAAAAGTAAATATCCTGTTAGAACAAAAAGAAGATTTATCCGCTTCCATTCAGCAATTGATAGAGGATATCGCAAAAGGGGAAAAAAGGATGAAAGTGTACAAGCAAATGAAGATGTATAATGATCCTTCACTGAATCCTGTATTGTACGCAAAAGGCAAGTAATGTCAAAAATTCTTATCATACGATTTTCGGCCCTGGGAGATGTGGCAATGACTATACCTGTGATATTTTCACTGGCACATGAATATCCAATGCATGAAATAACCGTATTGAGCCGAAGTTCCTTTCAACCTTTGTTTCAGGAATTGCCGTCTAATGTTCGCTTTTTAGGGGTTGATTTAAATGGGAAATACCATGGGATTCCCGGATTGAATGTATTGTACAAAGAATTGCATGCTGAAAAGTATAAGTATGTAGCTGATTTCCATTCCGTATTACGTTCCCAATATCTTCGGTTACGATTTATGCTGGACGGCGTTACAACGGCATCCATTGATAAGGGCCGCAGAGAGAAGAAAAAGTTAACACAAAAGAATAACAAAGCATTTTTCCAGTTAAAATCAAGTTTCATCCGGTATTACGAAGTATTGGAGAAATTGGGATTCAGGTTTGATCTGTGTTTTAACTCTATTTTTGATAAAAAGAATAACAACATACCTGATATAATTCGTCATACCGGTGAGAAAAAAGACATAAAATGGCTGGGTATAGCTCCTTTTGCTAAACATAAAGGTAAAATTTATCCGCTTGAATTGCAGGAAAAAGTCATCGCCCATTTGGTTAACGACCATCGGATAAAGGTATTTGTATTTGGAGGTGGAGATACTGAAAAGAAAATTGTTGATGGACTGGTTATAAAGTACCCGTCTCTTACTTCCACGATCGGAAAATTGAACATGAGTCAGGAACTACTTTTAATGAGCCAACTGGACCTGATGTATTCCATGGATTCTGCCAATATGCATTTAGCCTCACTGGTAAACACTCCGGTAGTTTCTCTTTGGGGAGCCACCCATCCTTACGCCGGATTTATGGGTTGGAATCAATCGACAGAAAATTCAATTCAGGTTGATCTGTATTGCAGGCCTTGTTCAATATACGGACAAATACCCTGTTACAGGAAAGATTATGCCTGTTTGTATCAAATTACACCTGAGAATATCATCACCCATATTGAAAAAACCCTTTTTGATTTATGAAAATAGTTATCAACCCGGCATATAATATTTTAGAATCTTTTATCTCCGGAATCCCTGATCGCTTTGAACAAGAAGGAGAACTTGTTTATACAGCACGGAACCAACTTAAACATTTTTCTGTGAAAGGATTCGATGTAATTGTGAAACGTTACAAAGAGCCCCATTTGATCAACCGGATTGCTTATACGTACATTCGTCCATCAAAAGCAAAAAGAGCTTATGAATACGCCTTTAAATTGCTTGAATTGGGCATTGATTCACCGGCACCAATTGCATATATCGAACAATACAAATCAGGCCTGCTTACTTATGCGTATTTTATATCGATCTATGAAAAAAAATATTCCGTCATACGTGATTTCATGTCAGGAATTCAGACAGATGAATTGCTGTTGAAAGAACTTTCGCATTACATAGCACATCTGCACAGCAAAGGTGTCCTGCATTTGGATATGTCACCCGGGAATATACTCTATTTGAAGGAAGCAGAAAAGTATCATTTCACCCTTATCGACATCAATAGGATGCAGTTTTTACCATCTGTTTCTACAATTAAACGATACAAAAGTTTTAAAAGACTGGCAGAAAATGAACGTGTATTAACCATCATTGCCAGACTTTATGCTGAAGCATCCAATTTGGATGTAAAGGAAACTGTCAGGGAAATAAACAGGTATAGTAATCAGTTTTTCTCATCCGGCAAAAGAGCTAAAACCAGAAATAACACTGAATCATGAGAATAGGGTATGATGCCAAACGGTTATTTTGTAATTATCGCGGACTTGGTAATTACAGCAGGGATTTAATCAGGATATTAAACGAATATAATCCGGAGAACCGTTACGACCTGTACACCCCCAAAATCAAGATTGATTTTCAGGTAAATCCACAAAACACACAAATCATTCAACCTTCCGGCATTTACAAATTACTTCCTTCGTCCATATGGAGAAGTGTCGGTATCATGGCAGACATCAAGCGTCAGGGAGACGATATTTTTCATGGGTTAAGCCAGGAATTGCCCATTGGTATCGAAAAATTATCTATCAGGAAAGTAATCACATTTCATGATGCCATTTTTATACGTTATCCTGAATTGTACCCATCAACTTACCGGAAGATCTTTACGGCAAAGAATATGAAAAGTTGTTGTATCGCCGATCGCATAATTGCCATAAGTGAACAATCAAAGAAGGATGCTATTGAATTTTTCAATGCAGAAGCAACAAAAGTAGAAGTTGTTTATCAGGGATGCAATAATATTTTCAGACAGAAAGCAACAGCTCAGGATAAAGAAACAATCAGGTTAAAATATAATTTGCCCGTCGATTATCTGTTATTTGTAGGTGCTATTGAACCAAGAAAGAATATCGGGGCAATCCTGAATGCCTTATTTCAGGAAAAAGTGGATATACCATTGGTGATTGTCGGCCGTCAAACGGATTATACAAAAGAACTGGTGAAATTAGCTCAGGAACTGAATATTTCGTCTCAGATTATTTTTCTTCATAATGTAGAAACAGTTGACCTGCCGGCAATTTATCAGATGGCATGCCTATTCATTTATCCTTCGATATTTGAGGGATTTGGAATTCCTATCCTTGAAGCACTTTGCAGCGAAACACCTGTAATAACTACTGCCGGAGGTTGTTTCGAAGAAGCAGGGGGCGCATTCAGCAGGTATATAAATCCTCTGAACGTACAGGAAATCGGTGCAACGCTTCTTAAAGTATTGACCGATACAAGTCTTCAGAAATCAATGAAAGAAGAAGGTTTATTGCATGCCTACAAATTCACTGATGATAAAATTGCCCGGAATATGATGTTCGTCTATCAAAATCTGCTTTAAGTTAGTTTTTGATTGAAGTAAAAGCCCCGGCTTGTTTCAGAAAATTGCCGGTACTATCAAACTCAACTCCCTTTGCAAGATAGTGTAACAGCATTTTTTCAAACCGAATGATCATTTTATCGCCTGAGTTTCGGCGAATGATACTGGATATGTTTCGTTCAGGGAATTCATTCAGATTCGTAAACTCCCAGGGATGAAAATAAAGGACAGCATACCCCCTGGTTTTCAGCACCCTGTTCAGGCAAAAGTAATAAAACTTCAACGGGAAATTATGGAAACTGAGCCAAAACAAGGGTATGCGTAATAAAGGGGTTACTGCAGATGGTATTTCCACAAGACCATTTGAAACCAAATGCCACAGATATGACAATTTTAAATTATTGTATCTGCCGGGAATATAAGTCGGATTGGAAGAACTGTCGTACAGATATCCGGCAACTTTCATTTGTTCAAAATCAACAGTTTGCATTCTTGCCATTCGAAAACCAATCAGGTTACCACCAGATAAACGGTCGAGTTCTTCCTTTGACTTCTGATAATCCCCTGATGAAAATTCATGGTGGATACAACCATGTGAAGCCACTTCATGCCCTTCGCTAACAATTCGTTGCAATATTTGAGGCCGGTTTTTGACAAAGTTTACAGTACAAAAAAAGGTAGCTTTTATGTTGTGCTTTGCAAGAAGGTCCAACAACCTATTTGCACCTGTTTCCGACGTATTCAGTTGGTCTTCAAAAGATATTTTACCATTATTCTCTATTGGTAAATCAAATTCTTCGATATCAAATCCGAGTAATATTGTCTGTTTCATTTAAATTTAGAGTCATAGAAAATTTTCTGACACGATGTTTTTCCGTCGAAAGATTGAGTGCAAAATCTTTGGTATAAAGTTCATAACAAAGTTTAAACCATATAATTGTACAGGGTAAAGCTTTCAGGGCATATGGCCGTATGATTTCGGTCCGTAAATAATGCGGGAATAAATCAGTAGGCGAGAGACTAGTAAGAACAAAAGCAAAAACCAGCAATGCCAGATCGACTTTAGTTCTTTTCCAGGGCGCAGCGGTGTACCAGATAGCAACTCCCAACAAGGCGGTGATATATCCACTGGATTCGCTCCCCGAACTGAACAAAACGATAAACATCAATACCGAAGCGAGCATAAAATATCGAAAAGCCAGATTCTTAAATTGATTTATCCTCAGATATGAAATAAGAAATAATCCCAATCCTCCGGCAATAAGATAGAGGTCAGAATAAGATGTTGAATGTGATATTTTTCTGACTAATCCCAGAAGAGAGATATTAGTATATGCAGAGAATAAATTCAAATTATTCTTATCAACCAGATCATTGAACCAGGCAAAATATTGTGACAACACATAACCAGGCGAAGAAATGATCATTGGAAGTACAAAGAACAAAACACTCCACGCAAGAGCTGATAGGAAATATTTCAATTTATGTTTCGAAAAAAAGAAAAAAGCAAAACCTCCCAGACTGTATATCTTCACAAAAGCACCCAGCAAGATAAAAAAAGTTGCCCATCCATCTTTTTCTTTTTCAACAAAGACAAATGAAAAGATTACACAAGCTGCAATTGCAATGTTGAATTGTTGCATATACAAGGACGTAAGGAGTTCATTGGCACAGAACCAATACAGGAACAGATGTTTTGCATTTGGTAATTCTCTGATAGCAAAATAAATAAATGCGCCGCTCACCATCAACCATAGCAACAGTCCCAACCATTGGGGCATGGCAGCAAACGGTGCAATAATTATACTAAAGAAGACTCCATAATGATTTACATCTTTATATTCAGAAGCATATTCACCATATAAAGGTAACTTATTCAGAGTATGCCAAAACACCTGTCTAAATATCAGGAAGTTGTTTGCACTATTTCCGAATGCGTATTTTAGCCACGAAATAATTGGAAGGATGATTACCCACAGAATAAACAAGTTTTTTGGATTTCTAAAAAACGGGCGTTCGAAGAATAATTTTAAAGATTCATAGTTCTTATTCATTTTCAATTTTTAGTATCTTGACTCCTGTATGTTGTTTAAAGAATTCAATCTCATGAAATGATTTTTTCAATTTTCTTTCCATTATACAAACGTGCAAAATATGGGGGTCGATTTTTAGTTTCAATGAAGATACGTCCAAGATACTCACCCATAATTCCCATCGATAGCAATTGAAATCCACCTAAAAAGAGGATAACAACCATAATAGTAGGATATCCTCTAACAGGATCACCGAACATTAAAGCTTCGATAAATATATATGCCATATAAATAAAAGCTCCTAAAGAAACAATTACACCTATAATAGAAGATAGACGAAGTGGTGAAATAGTAAAAGATGTAATTCCTTCAATTGCTAATTCCAACAGTTTAAAATAATTCCATTTTGAGACTCCGGCAACCCGTTCCTGCTGTTCAAACAGAATCTCTTTTTTATTAAATCCAATCCAACTGTACATTCCTTTAGTGAATCGTTGTGTTTCACGCATTGTACGTAAAGCACTAATGCAAGACTTATCCAACAACCTGAAATCACCTGTATTTTGTTGAATTTTCACCTTGGTAGTCTTTTGTAAAAACCAATAGAAGATATAGGCGGTTTGTTTCTTAAAAAAAGACTCACCATTACGAACACTACGACGGGCAAATACATCATCAAACCCCTCTTGCCAGTACTTCAACATTTCAGGAATTAATTCAGGGGGATGCTGCAAATCAGCATCCATTATAATCATACAATCACCGGTTAAATAATCGAATCCTGCCAGCATAGCAACTTCTTTACCATAATTACGCGATAAATCAAGATAATTGAAACGATTATCCTTTTCATGAATCTGACTCATTAGTATTAATGTGCTGTCAGTACTTCCATCATTAACCAATAATACTTCCCATGCAAAAGTTTCATTTGCATCCATTAGTATTACCAATCTTTCAAAAAGGTATTGCAATGCAGCTTCTTCATTATAAGCAGGAATCAGAATTGATACTTTTTGCATTTTTTTTATTGCGTGTTAAAGCGGTTTGTACTAAAATAAAATTTATAGGGACAACAATTGCAAATACAGGAATGGGTGCCAATGTATTTGGCAAACCCAAATACAGAAAGAGATTCAGTAAAGAGATATGGAGCAGGTAATTGATACCATGACTAAAAGCAAAACCGATTCCTTTTTTAATATCCGGGCGGATATTGAAAGTGAAATAACTGGAAAGAAAAAAATTAAAGATAAAACTAACAGCATATCCTATGCTATAAGCTAAAGTTGGATTTATCCATTTCAAAAAAATCCAGTATATGCCATAATGAATCACAGTAGCAATAATGCCGACTATACCAAAACGGAGAAGTTGAAAAATTCGTTTTCTGGTAAAAAAAATCATCCAAATGTATTTTTAGAATTGCATTTTTATTTGTACAAAGATAGAATATTTTTGTGATTGAGTCAGTATTTAACAACAATATGTATCAAATTATTAAATTTAGTTGAATATAGGAATAAATTCAGTTCAATTGAATTTCATATTTGTTAAAACGTAAATTTAAAGCTTTTTGTTTTTTATTACTGCATAAAAGAACGTACTTTTGTCATCCAGTATCCTAAAAATCATAATTCTGAACTAACTTTAATATGAAAGCATCTTTAATTATTGCCATTTACGACAATATCCGTTTTCTTAAAGTAATATTGGATTCACTTCACTTTCAAACTGAAAAAGATTTTGAAATTATCATTGCTGAAGACGGAGAAAATGCAGGTATAAAGGAATTTATCAACCAATATCCATTTGAACAACCATACAACCATTTAACTCATAAAGACGAAGGATGGAGGAAAAATAAAGCAATGAATATGGCCATTAAATCGGCTAAAAATGAATGGTTGATTTTCATTGATGGGGACTGTGTATTGCATGAACGGTTTATTGAAATGCACTTACGATATGCACAAGAAAATATAATTTTAGCAGGGAAACGTGTAAAGCTTGATAAAAGTACGTCTGAACTTTTAATGACTGATATTGGACTTTTGAAATCATTAAATAATCAATTAGCCAGGAAATTATTCATTGGTAAAGGTGAAATCAGAAATATAGAAGAAGGAATTTTCATATCACCTGATGGTTTACTCGGTTTTATTCCCGGCCTTCGAAGTCTCAACAACCTGAAAGGTTGTAATATGTCTTTTTCTAAAAAAGCTATTTATGCTATTAATGGTTTCGACGAAGACTATATTTTACCGGCCATCGGTGAAGATTATGATTTAACCTGGCGATTTAAGGCAGCTGGTTTTACTTATAAATCAGTTCGCAACCTGGCAGTTCAATATCATTTATATCACCCTGAGAACTGGGTTGATACCGTAGAAAACATGAAGATATGCATACGGAATCAACAAGAAAACAGATTCATTTGTAAAAATGGACTTGAAAAAAAATAATTGGTAAAGTATATGCTTTCAATCGTTGTCTGTTCAAAACACAAAACACTTTCAAAAGATCTTGTTGATAATATAGCTAAGACGGTAGGTGTTGAGTATGAAATTATCACTATCGATAATTCAGAAAATAAATATACTATTTTTTCCGCTTATAATTTTGGTTTCAGAAAAAGCAAGTATAAATATATTTGTTTTGTGCATGAAGACGTTTATTTTCATTCTCTGAATTGGGGTGAAAAAGTAATAGATCATGTACAAGATCCGGGTACTGGTATCATTGGATTAGCAGGTGGTGATTTAGTTTCACGAGTACCGGCAGCCTGGTCAGGCTTTTTATCCCAAAGTAAAAATATAATCCAGTCAGATCGTACCGGGAAAAAACCAACAAAGATTATCCGTCTTCCTGAGAATTTTAATCAGTCACAACGTCCGGTCATTTTATTGGATGGAGTGTTTATGTGTATGAGACGCGAATTGATGGAAATAATACATTTTGATGAAAAAATAAATGGCTTCCATGGGTACGACTTTGATATATCCATCCAGTCAACAGTAAAAGGATTTGTAAACTATGTGATATATGATATTGAACTGGAACATTTCTCAAGAGGTAAAACTGATGCAGTATACTACAGAAATTTAATTTCTGTTTTCAAAAAATGGGAACAATCTTTACCATTATTTTTAAATGATATAACTCAAGAACAATTAACTCAGATCTCAAAAATTGAAGAAAACAATCTTACCAGGTTAATAAAAAAAATGGTAAGAAAAGGTTTTAAATCTAATGAGATAAATACTGAAGCTCATTATTTCGCAAATATTATTGCTTCAACAAAAGCAGTTAACTTCTTAGACCTACGGATTTTCTTCATCCGATTATTCAATAGTCCAAAAAACTTATTTAAATAAAAACGAAAAATTAATATGAACCTGAAGATAAAACAAATAATCAATTACATAAATCTTTTTTCATGTATATTATTGATTGCCACATCCATTTGTTACTATCCGGTACAAAAACCAGCTTTTTATCTTTTTTTTATCAGCTACTTTATTGAATTCCTTATTGAAAAAAAATGGGAGAAAATATCTTTTGATAAAAAAAGTATTTATTTTCTGGTCATGATATTTTTCTTTCTTTTAGTCTTTATATATTATCCATTTGAAAATACTTCGAAATACTTTACCTGGCTTATTGGAAGACGGTTGGCATTATTGGGTTTTGGACTTGTAGGTTTTTTTGGAGTGAATAGTAAATATAAATTAAATTATTTTCTCAATACATTTATTATTTCATCAATAATTGCAATTTTATTTATAATATTTTACCGCATTGGAATCGTAAATTTCATTTTAAATCCTGAAAGGGAAATGCTTTTTACTAATGAACGAATTCTTACTATCAACAGCCACATGGTGTTTAATCTTTTTTTAAACATATCATTGGTAAGCATTTGGTATATACTAACCCGTTCATGGAGAAGAACAAAACACTGGAAACTATTTTTATATGTAGGAGCTCTAACGCTGATTTTCAGTATCCTTTCAATTTCAGAAGGAAGAAGTGGATTTATGACAGGAATTCTTCTCATGTTAAGTTTTATCTTCTATGAAATCTGGAAACGTAAAAAAATGATAGGGATTATAGTAGGTTTTCTTGTTCCATTTTTGTTTGTTGGAATAGTAAGCCAACAAAAAAGAATGTCTGAAAATAATATTAAAACTGAACCCAGAATCTTTTTATGGAAGGCTGCTATTTCTGTAATTAAAGAAAAACCTGTCTTTGGTTATGGTATAAGCAATGCACAGGAGCAATATGACATTGCGAGAGCAAAATATGAAAATGAACAATTTAAAAATGAATGGAAACAAATCAGGATTCTTACCTCACACAATCAATATTTGCAAACAACCATGGAATTTGGAATTTTCGGTTTAATTATACTTCTTTTTTTATTTTCTTATCCAATATATATAGCAGATAAAAATCGAAAAATGTTTGCATTATTTATAATATTCCCCTGTATATATGAATCTTTATTTGATGTAGTTATCACCGGATTGAACTATTCTACCATTTTTGGGATATTGATGGTATTAATTTTATCTGTTGAGAACAATATAGATATTAAAACTATTAAAAAAGTGCAGAGCATTTAATTATTTTCTACCAAAATCTGCAGGAATTTCTCCCCAAACCGAGGTCTCCCACTTTATAATGGTGGTACTGAATTGGTTCTTTTGAAGCCATGATTCGGCACGGGCAATTAAATCAAACAAGACTTCATTCGAGGCATTCTTTTCAAGTTTGGTCTTTGCTTTTTTTGATTTCACCCAGGCTAATGCGGTCTTACTATCGGTATAAATTGGCAAAGGACTGTTTTTTTGTTTCAAGAACGCCAATCCATGAACTAATGCCAGAAACTCGCCAATATTATTAGTTCCATTTTTAAAAGGACCCTGATGAAAGATTTCTTCGCGTGTTTTGCTGTAAACTCCGCGATATTCCATCACACCGGGGTTGCCACTACAGGCTGCATCGACTGACATACTTTCTAAATCAGGAACTCCGAATTTCGCAGTTTCTGCACCTGACGGTTTTTTTTCATTGGTTTTTTTGCCTATATAATCCCAGCAAGGAGAAACCATCGCTTCACGGGCTTCCTCTTCAGTTGCAAAGCCTTTATAGAGTGCTCCTCCAAAACCGTGTATTTGTTTCTTACAATCCTCCCAGGAGCGATAAATGCCGGGTTCTTTACCTTCCCAGACTACAAAAAATTTATTTTTACTCATGCCAGATTAATTTTCATTTATCAATTTACCATTTACTATTCAAAGTTCGTTGTATATGTGCTTTAAAAATTGTAATTTTGCACTTCCAAAAGCGGTCCTGTAGTTCAATGGATAGAACAAGTGTTTCCTAAACACTAGATCCGGGTTCGATTCCCGGCAAGACTACTATAATAAGTTCATATAAATTAAAAAATACCGATAAATAAAGGCACACAAAAAGGAATCTAATTACATATCGGTTATTCAACTGCAAATATCGTTATTTATTTAAACATACTAAAACCGGTTGTTGCGATCAGAAAAGGATTTCCACTTTTATATTTTCTCAAATCAGGTTTAAATACCATACAGCATCTCTTTTAAGAAAATAATACTCCACCAAAATTAAATATGTTTATATGTAACATCTTTGAATAGTAGTAGAAAAAAAGATTTCCATATATTTCGAATGCAGAATATTGATGTTCCTTTCTTCCAGCCCTAGATAATTCTGCAGCAAAACCTTCAGGTTTTCAAGGATAAACAGTCAACAAAGAGCACCCCAACTTAATGAATTGAAAGTATAAAAAGACAGGTAGAATAATCATTTGATTCAAGAGTAGAACTCATTTACTTTTCTTATAAGCTTTTCAATCCGAACAAAACAATACATATGGTTTTTAATTCCTTAAGTTTTCTGCTTTTTTTTATTGTGGTATTCCTAATTTATTACTTCCCTTTAAAAGAAAAAACTAGCTATCAAAATTGGTTGCTTTTATTGGCAAGTTATTTCTTTTATGGATTTGCTGCCTGGAAAATGGTACCCCTGTTGCTTATTGCTACAACAGCATTCTATTTTGTGGGTATTGCCATTTACAATGCAAAAAGCGACAAAACAGCCAATCGAATCACGATATTGGGTGTAGTTTTGGGAATTGGTATGTTGCTCTATTTCAAATATCTGAATTTCTTTATTGAATCATTCTCTACACTCTTCAATGATATTGGATTTCATGTAAGTTGGAGTACTTTCAATATAATCATACAATTAGGCATCAGTTTTTTTACTTTTAAACTGATAAGTTATGTCATTGAAATTCATCGCAAACACATTAAACCCTGTACAAATTTTGTTGAGTTTGCTACCTACATTGCATTTTTCCCTACAATACTTTCCGGCCCAATTGACAGACCAAACAATTTCATCCCCCAATTACAGAAAAAAAGAGCTTTCGATTATAATTTAGCGGTTGATGGTAGCCTTCAAATACTTTGTGGACTTTTCAAAAAGATGGTTATTGCTGATAATCTGGCTACCTATGTCGATAAAGTATGGGGGAATATTGATGGCGCATCAGGTAGCACTTTATTAATTGGAGCAATATTTTATAGTATTCAGATATACGCCGACTTCTCCGGATACACTGATATGGCAATTGGAGTGAGTAAAATATTTGGTTTTAAGATTACCAAGAATTTTGATTATCCATATTTCAGTAGAAATGTGTCGGAGTTTTGGAGGAAATGGCACATGTCGTTGATGGACTGGTTAAAAGAATATGTTTATATATCATTAGGAGGTAACCGGGTCCCCAAA
>Ga0302285_10001519_pt1 | contig 12882 bp, 8 predicted proteins | sample III_Fen_E2_2_FD_200455 | JGI IMG/M metagenome (GOLD analysis project Ga0302285, IMG submission 200455) | Peat permafrost microbial communities from Stordalen Mire near Abisko, Sweden - III_Fen_E2_2 | ecosystem: Environmental > Terrestrial > Soil > Wetlands > Permafrost | place: Sweden: Abisko...
TAAACTTATACGTTACCGATCCGCAGGGACCGGAAACCGACCAAATGTACAAGCCCATTCCATTCTTTATGAGTAACCGTGGTTACGGTATGTTTATGCATACTTCCGCCCCTGTTACCTGCGATTTTGGAAACACTTACGTAGGGGCCAATAAACTGTTTATGGGCGATGAAGCACTGGATTTATTCGTTTTCATCGGTGAGCCAAAAGATATTCTGAACGAATATACCGAAATCACCGGAAAAGCGCAGATGCCTCCGCTATGGTCATTCGGAACATGGATGAGCCGCATCACGTACTTTGAACAAAAAGAAGGATACAAAGTGGCAGCCAAGTTGCGTGAAAATAAAATCCCTGCCGATGTGATTCATTTCGATACCGGATGGTTCGAAACCGACTGGCAATGTGATTATAAATTTGCTCCATCGCGTTTCTCCGACCCGCAAAAGATGATCAATGATTTGAAAAAGGATGGTTTCCATATTTCGTTGTGGCAGCTTACCTATTTCACTCCAAAGAATAAGTTTTTTCCCGAAATCATCGACAAAAATCTGAATGTAAAGAATACAAAAGGTGAAATGCCTTACGAAGATGCCGTGCTCGATTTCTCCAATCCAAATACAGTGAAATGGTATCAGGATAAACTAGCCGGATTACTCAAAATGGGTGTGGGAGCCATTAAAGTGGATTTTGGCGAAGCCGCTCCACTGGATGGCATGTACGCATCGGGCCGCGGCGGTTGGTACGAGCATAATTTGTATCCATTACGTTATAACAAAGCGGTGGCCGAAGTTACCAAAGCTACAAATAACGAGAACATCATTTGGGCTCGTAGCGCATGGGCTGGCAGTCAACGTTATCCGTTGCACTGGGGTGGCGATGCTGCCAATAAAGATATTGCCATGGAATCGGAATTGCGCGGCGGGTTATCATTCGGCTTAAGTGGATTCTCGTTCTGGAGCCACGACATTGGCGGGTTCGTTCAATCGTCTCCTGAAGCCTTATACCGTCGCTGGCTACCGTTCGGATTCCTAACTTCGCATAGCCGGGCACACGGAGCACCTCCCAAAGAACCCTGGTTGTACAATCAAAGTTTCGTGAAGGCATTCCGCGAAGCTGCCGAAATGAAATATAAACTGATGCCTTATGTATATGCCCAGGCTAAGAACTGTACCGAAAAAGGATTACCGATGGTGCGTGCGCTGTTTGTGGAATTTCCGAACGATCCCGGAGCCTGGACAGTGGATGATGCTTATTTGTTTGGCTCAGACATCTATGTAGCGCCATTGATGGAAAACACCAAAGGTCGCCAGGTATATTTACCAGGTGGAAAATGGATCGATTATCAAACAGGAAAAACGTATAACCGCGGTTGGAATGATATTGAAGCCGGAGAAATCCCTTGCATCATTCTGGTGCGCAATGGAGCTGTGATTCCTCATGCTAAGCTCGCACAAAGCACCGATAAAATCGACTGGTCAAACATCGATTTAAATGTGTATGGTGACGAACCGACAGCTAAAGGATTGGTATGCTTGCCAACGGATAATAAATTGGTGCAAGTGGAAGTTGCCAAAAAGGGAACGGCTTACGAGCTAGAGAAAGGTACGATTAAAGGGGTGAAATATCAGGTGAAATAACTCAATAAGCTACCTAAATGGACTTGCAAATTTTATATTTAGGAGAATAATTTTTATTCTCTGCAAAAAATGAACGCATGAAATTCAGATTTTTATCCATATTTTTTCTTTTCTCTAATATCATCGTTTCTGCTCAGATTTCAATGCCAAAAGTATTCAGCAACCACATGGTTCTGCAACGTGATATTGAAATTCCTGTTTGGGGAAATGCCCCGGCAGGGACAGAAATTACAATTCAGTTTGGAAATACCCAAACAAAAGGGACCACCGATGAAAACGGAAAATGGATGTTACATTTACCAAAATTTAAAGCAAGTGGACCGTATAAACTTGTTGTTTTACAAACAGGGAAGTCCGAGCAGAAAATTGTGTTTGATGATGTGATGTGTGGTGATGTGTGGCTGGCTTCTGGTCAATCCAATATGGAACTTCAGGTTCAGCAAGCCAAAGATGCTGCTAAGGAAATAAAACAAGCTAATTATCCGAATATACGCTTCTTTTTTGTTCCCCATAATAAAAGTGTGAAGGTGGAAACTGACATTTTGGATGGATCATGGTCTGTGTGCGATTCAGTGAGCATAAAGACTGCATCTGCTGTTGCTTATTATTTTGCACGAAAAATCCATACAGATATAAATGTTCCGATTGGCATATTGCAATCATCCTGGGGCGGAACACCGGTTGAGGCATGGACAAGTAAAGAAATGTTGCTGACTTCACCGATTACTCGTGATAAAGTTATTGCCAACGACACGGTAAATCCTACCCATTTCGTAAAAGACAGCCTCGATTTAATCCGTTTTTGGGATATCGTATATCATCCTAAAAGTAAAACGGAGAAAACCGTTATTCAATCGTCTTACGACGATTCGAAATGGACTGACGTAAAAATGCCTTCGGTGCTAAAAACTTCGGGTATTCCTTATTACGAGGGTATGATTTGGTTGCGCAAGGAAATTGAGCTTCCTGCATATTTCAACATAAAAAATGCAATGTTGCATCTTGGTCACCCTGAAATGAATTATACGGTTTATATAAATGGAAATGAGATTTGCAAAACAATCTGGAATGCCAATCCTATTCAAAATTTCTCCGTTCCAGCAAAATTTATACATAAGGGTAAAAACCTGCTGTCGGTACGCATGGCTTATCTTTGGGGAGGTGGAGGCTTTAATCCACCTGCTGAGGAAATGTTCCTTTCCGATGGAAACAACCAAATAAGCGTTGCCGGAAACTGGAAATATATGAAAGACCTTGAGCCTGCTTTGCCTAAGATTCATTACTATCAGTATTCCCCCACTTTCTTATACAATGCCATGATTCATCCAATATTGCCTTATGGGTTAAAAGGTTTCTTGTGGTATCAGGGCGAAGCCAACGACACATTAGCCTATAATTACCGTACCTTGTTTCCTATGATGATAACCGATTGGAGAATTCGCTGGCAACAAGGTTATCTTCCGTTTATATATGTTCAGCTACCTAACTACAAAAAGCGACAATCGGAACCAATGGAAAGCGAATGGGCTGAATTGCGCGAAGCTCAGGCAATGGCTTTAATACAACCAAAGACAGGAATGGTTTGTACTATCGATTTGGGTGAAGCCGAAAACATTCACCCAAAAAACAAACAGGATGTTGGTTTCAGATTGGCTTTACAAGCTGAAAAAATGGTTTATGGAAAACAAGATGTAGTTTCAGGGCCAACGTTCCGTTGTTTCGGAATTGAAGGTAATGCTATCAGAGTTTCATTTTCGGAAATTGGGTCAGGACTAGAAACAAAAGATAATTCATTTCCACGCGAATTCACCATTGCCGGAGCAGACAAGAAGTTCTACAAAGCTGTTGTACAAATTCAGGGAAATGAAATAATTATTAGCTCCGACAAAGTAGCCAATCCGGTGGCCGTGCGATATGCGTGGAGCGATAATCCTGATTGTAACCTGATAAATGCCGAAGGATTCCCTGCTATACCTTTCAGGACTGATAATTGGAAAGGAATAACCCAAAAATAGAATCAAATTTATTACGTCTAAATATTATAGATTACGAACAAACATGACAAAAAAGAATTTTCTCTCCATATTATTCATTTTCTCTGTGTTTACAGGCTTTACACAGAATAAAGCTCAACACTTTTTTCCCAAAAATGAATTGATGCCAATGGGAATATATTATTATCCTGAACATTGGAGTCAAACAGAATGGGAGCGTGACATAAAACATATTTCGGAAATGGGTTTTAAGTTCATTCATGTTGCTGAATTTGCGTGGATTGATCTGGAGCCTGAAGAAGGAAAATATAGCTTTGCATGGTTGGATCAGGTGATTGATTTGGCGGCTAAATATAAGCTGAAGGTTATCCTTGGAACTCCTACCGCCATAATGCCTGTATGGATGGGAATCAAATACCCGGAAGTTTACCTGATGGATGCCAGTTACCAACGTGCAGAACACGGAACGCGTGCTCAGGAATCTATTTCAAATAAAGATTACCGCCGGCTATCGGTGAAAATTATCAACGAATTAGGTAAACGTTACGGTCGGAATCCAAATGTATGGGGATGGCAACTTGATAATGAACCGGAAGCCAAAGCCGATTACAGTTCCGCAGCTCAACAAGCATTTCGCGTGTGGTTACAACAGAAATATTCGACTATTGCCAATCTGAATAACGCTTGGGGAACCGCTTTCTGGAGCCAGACCTACAGCAACTTTGATCAGATAAAAGTTGCCAATGCCTCTTTAGTGGGTTGGTGGGGAACCAATCCGCACGCATTACTCGACTTCAAACGTTTTACTGCCGATACACAAGCTGCATTTCTCGATTTGCAAGCTGAAACATTGCGTACGCTTATTGATGGCAATCAATTTATCACAACCAATTATACCGGATGGAGCCCACAAGCTGATCCACGCCGTTCATTGAAAATTGATTTTCCTTCGTATACTATATATCCGAATGGTGGAACTGCAAATTTAGGTGACCAAGGTTTCCGGTTGGGCGATAACCGCCAGATGTCGTTTGCACCCGATTTCCAACGTTCGTTCCGCGGGGTAACCGGAGTGATGGAACTTCAACCCGGACAGGTAAATTGGGCAGGTATTAATTCATTGTTATTTCCTGGAACATTGCGCATGTGGTTGTACCATTCATTTGGTTCGGGCTGTTCGTTTGCCTGTTCGTATCGTTACCGTCAGATCAATTATGGTTCGGAACAATATCATGGAGCTGTTATGAAACTCGATGGTATTACACTTTCGCAGGGAGGTAAAGACTATGAGCAGGTAATGAAAGAAATGAAGTATCTTTGTAAAGCGTATGACTCCAAAGCTCTGTATCCGGTTAAACTGGCTGCACGAAAAACGGCTTTGCTTTGGAACTATGATAACTTCTGGAGTCTGGAGCGCCAGAAACAAAACAACCAGTGGGACACCCGCCGATTCTTCCAAAACTACCTGGAAATAGCAAAATCGTTTGGTGCGCCCACCGATATTGTGTATGAAAACGATGATCTGTCGAGTTATAAAGTGGTCATTGCACCGGCTTACGAGTTAGTAGATTCTACCTTAGTTCAAAAATGGGTGAGTTATGTCAAGCAAGGAGGAAATCTGGTATTGACAGTTCGTACTGGTGTGAAAAACCGCTGGGGGCATCTTTTTCATTCTTCGTGGGCAGGCCCAATTTATCCGTTAATTGATGCAACCATTAGTGATTTTGATCAAATAGGAAACAATAAAGCAGGAAAAATTGATTATCAGTCGAAAACATACGGTTGGAGCAAGTGGGGCGATTTAATCACAGCCAATAAACCAGCCAACGAATTGGCACATTATGCCGATCAGTTTTATGCCGGAAAAGCGGCCGTGGTAACGAATAAAATCGGTAAAGGAACGGTAACGTATATTGGTGTAGATACCGACGATTTGCAACTGGAACGTGACGTGCTACGCAAAGTCTATGAACAAGCCGGAGCAACCACTGAGAATTATCCCGAAGGAATTTATGTGCAATGGCGCGATGGTTTTTGGGTAGCGGTAAATTATACTTCGAATGACTACACGCTTAACTTACCGATTAATGCTAAGATTATTTTGGGAGAAAAACTGTTGAAGTCACCGGGAGTAACGGTGTGGAAAGAATAAACTCAATGAAAAGTTCATATAATATTCAATGAAAAAGATAACATTAATTGTCATCGGCTGTATCCTTTGGTTGGGGAATTATTTGGAGGCGCAATCCAATCATGTTTTGTGGTACAACAAACCGGCTCAGTATTTTGAAGAAAGTCTGGTGCTCGGAAATGGGAAAATGGGAGCATCTGTTTTTGGCGGTATTAGCTCCGACCAGATTTATTTAAACGATGCTACGCTCTGGGCCGGTGAACCGGTGAATGCAAACATGCTTCCCGAAGGATATAAAAATCTACCTGCTATTAGAGAGGCATTGAAAAATGAAGATTATAAACTGGCCGATCAGCTGAATCGGAAGCTTCAGGGAACGTATTCTAATTCGTATGCGCCACTTGGCACGCTGTTTCTGAATTTTAAAAACAATGGCACTCCAACTAAATATTACCGTGAATTAAATATAGCGAATGCAATTTCGAAAGTAGTGTATGAAATTGATGGCGTAAAATATACCCGCGAGTATTTTATTTCTAATCCCGACAAAGTGATGGTGGTTAAACTCACCAGTAGTAAAAAAGGGGCATTGAATGTTGGTGTAAATTTCAATAGCTTATTGAAATATAAAATTAGTACTACAGACAAAATATTGAAAGCAAACGGTTATGCTCCTGTAACAGCTAAACCAAGTTATACCGGTTCTGATGCTAACTCTGTTGTTTTTGACGAAGCCAGAGGAACCCGTTTTTCCTCCTATACCAAAATAAAAAATACGGATGGCGTGGTTACCACTACCGATAGTACTTTGGTACTTAGCAATGCCACCGAAGCAGTTATTTATGTTTCGGTAGCTACCAGTTTTAATGGCTTCGATAAAAATCCAGCTACTGATGGGTTGAATAATAAAAAGATTGCATCTGATCAATTGACAAAAGCATTTTCAAAGACAATAACAGATTTGAGAGAAGCACATTTGGCCGATTACCATAAGTTCTTTAATCGCGTAAGTTTAAATTTGGGAGCAACCACTGCCCCGAATCTACCTACCGACGAGCGGTTGAAACGTTATGCCGAAGGTAAAGAAGATAAAAATCTGGAAATACTTTACTTTCAATACGGACGCTATCTGTTGATTAGTTGTTCACGTACGCTCGGTGTTCCGGCAAATCTTCAAGGTATTTGGAATCCTTACCTGCGTCCACCCTGGAGCAGTAACTATACCACCAATATCAACACCGAAGAGAACTACTGGCTGGCCGAAAACACTAATCTGTCTGAAATGCATCTCCCGTTGCTGAGCTTTATCAAAAACGTTTCGGTGACAGGTAAAGTTACTGCCAAAACATTTTATGGTGCCAACGGATGGGTAGCATGTCACAACAGCGACATCTGGGCCATGAGTAATCCGGTAGGTAATTTTGGTCATGACGATCCTGTTTGGGCTTGTTGGAATATGGGTGGTGCATGGTTGAGTACTCATCTTTGGGAGCACTTCTTGTTTACGCAAGATAAGAACTATCTGAAAAACGAAGCTTATGATATTATGCGGGGTGCAGCACAGTTTTGCATCGAGTGGTTGGTCGAAGACAAAGAAGGCAAACTAATTACATCACCCTCTACTTCGCCCGAAAATAAATTTGTTACCCCCGAAGGATATACCGGAGCGACTTTTTACGGAGGAACAGCTGATTTAGCAATGATTCGTGCTTGTTTGATGCAGATAATCGAAGCATCCAAACTATTAAGTATTGACGCTGAATTTCGTGCTAAAGCTGAAAGTACTCTGGCACGTTTGCACCCTTATAAAATTGGCAAGAAAGGAAATTTACAAGAATGGTATTACGATTGGGACGATCAGGATCCACAACACCGTCATCAATCGCACTTGTTTGGTTTATTTCCCGGAAACCATATTACACCTGCTACTACGCCTGAGTTAGCCAATGCTTGTCGCAAAACATTAGAAATAAAAGGTGACGAAACAACCGGTTGGTCGAAAGGCTGGCGTATTAATCTTTGGGCACGATTGGGTGACGGTAATCACGCTTACAAAATGTATCGTGAATTATTACGGTATGTCGACCCTGATGGAGTAGAAGACAGTAAACACCGCGGTGGGGGTACTTATCCCAATCTTTTTGATGCTCATCCACCGTTCCAAATTGACGGAAACTTTGGCGGTGCAGCAGCAGTTGCCGAGATGTTGGTGCAGTCTACAGAGACACAAATAACTTTATTGCCGGCCTTGTCGGATGCATGGAGCGAAGGTTCGGTAAGCGGCATCTGTGCCCGTGGCGGTTTTGTGGTGTCGATGGATTGGGTAAACAAAACACCGAAAACGGTCACAATCTTGTCTAAAACAGGAGGAAAAACGACTTTGATTTTCGGCAAAAAACAAAAATCGATAATATTGGCTAAAGGCCAGACGGTGAGATTGAAGTGGTAAAGTTTTAAAAGCAAATTTACAATAGTATATGATAATTTAGCCCTGAGTTATAAAAAAACAGTAATCTATTAAATACAAACAAAATGGAAAAATTAATTTCATGTTGTGGCTTAAATTGTGCCACCTGCAATGCAAAAATTGCAACTGATACAAATGATAATGATTTGCGAAGAAAAACAGCCGAAGAATGGTCTACCATGAACAAAGCAATCATTACCGCTGAAATGATAAATTGCAATGGCTGCCGGACGACCGGTGTACATTTCGGTTATTGTGATATCTGCGACATAAGAAATTGTGTGAAGGAAAAAACATTCGAAACCTGTGGCGACTGTACTGAAATGAGTTCTTGTAAGAAAGTTGAAGCGGTTCATCAATATGAACCGAAAGCAATAGCGAATTTACAGTTACTCAAGAATTAATAAAAAGATAATCAAATTTATAGCATAGATAGTATCAAATGAAAAAAATGAAAACAGCCTTGTTTTGCCTGGTCTTAGGTTCAGGACTTCAAACCTATGGGCAAACAAAGAAACCGATTTACTTAGATAATTCGCAACCTATTGAAAGGCGTGTAGAAGATGCTTTATCACGCATGACTTTGGAGGAGAAAGTGGCGTTGTGTCATGCCCAGTCTAAATTTAGTTCACATGGTGTACCCCGCTTGGGTATTCCGGAAATATGGATGAGTGATGGTCCGCACGGAGTTCGCGAAGAAATCCAGTGGGACTCATGGGGAAATGCCGGTTTCACCAATGATTCTTGCACTGCTTACCCTGCATTAACTTGTCTTGCTGCCACTTTCAATCCGGAAATGTCACATGCCTATGGTGTAGCCATTGGTGAAGAGGCCCGTTATCGCCGGAAAGATATTTTGCTAGGACCCGGAGTAAATATTTATCGTACGCCAATGAATGGTCGTAACTTCGAATACATGGGCGAAGATCCATATCTTGCTTCGGTGATGGTAGTGCCTTACATCAAAGGAGTACAGCAAAATGGTGTAGCAGCCTGTGTAAAACATTTCGCGTTGAACAACCAGGAAGAATGGCGCGGACATATCAACGTGAACCTGAGCGACCGTGCCTTGTTCGAAATCTATTTACCAGCTTTCAAAGCGGCTGTGGAAGAAGGAAAAGTCTGGTCAATTATGGGTTCTTACAATCAACTGCGCGGACAGCATTGTTGTCACAACGATCTGTTGCTAAACAAAATTTTGAAAACCGACTGGCAATTTGACGGAGCAGTGGTTACCGACTGGGGTGGAGCACACGATACGAAACAAGCTGCGTTGAACGGACTCGACATTGAAATGGGAAGTTATACCAATGGACTTTCATCAAAAGCAAAATTCGGTTACGACGATTATTATCTGGCAAAACCATTCCTTGATTTATTGAAAAAAGGAGAAGTCCCTGTTTCTGTTGTGGATGACAAAGCCCGTCGGGTATTGCGTTTAATTTTCCGTACTGCTATGACTCCAAATCGCCCTTATGGTCGTTTCGTTTGTGAAGACCACAGCACAACTGCCCGCAAGGTAGCCGAAGAAGGTATTGTATTGTTGAAAAATGACAAGCAATTTTTTCCGATTCCAACGGGAAAGTATAAGAAGATTGCTGTTATTGGCGAAAATGCAACACGCAGTGTAACCGAAGGAGGTGGGTCGTCTACCCTGAAGGTAAAATACGAAGTTTCGCCGCTGGATGGCTTTATTTCCAACTATGGAAAAGATCATGTTGTTTACAGCATGGGATATGCTTCCGGTCCGTCATTGTACGATCGTGAAGAACCTTCGAAACTAAATGCCGATTCATTGATAAAAGCAGCGGTGGAAAAGGCTAAAAATGCCGATGTAGTTTATTTTGTCGGCGGATTGAATAAAAATCATTTTCAGGATGCCGAAGGTGGAGACCGTAAAAGCTATAGTTTACCTTTCGGTCAGGATAAATTGATCGAAGCCATTCTGAAAGTAAATAAAAATGTGGCGGTAATTCTGATAACTGGCAATGCCGTGGCTATGCCGTGGGTGAAAGATGTTCCGGCTATTGTACAAACCTGGTATCTGGGATCGGAAGGTGGAAATGCCATTGCCAACGTACTAAGTGGTGTAGTTAATCCTTCTGGAAAATTGCCATTCTCTTTTCCCAAAAAACTGGAAGATAATGCTGCACATTCGTTCGGAAAAATTTCGTATCCCGGCGATAGCATCAACGAATACTACAAAGAAGATATTCTGGTAGGTTACCGCTGGTTCGATACCAAGAAAATTGCTCCGCAGTTTGCTTTCGGTTACGGACTTTCGTATACAACTTTTGAGTATGGGAAAATCCTGACCGACAAAACTGCGTATAAGGCTGACGAAACTATTAAAGTATCGTTTACACTAAAAAATACCGGCAAGGTAGATGGTGCGGAAGCCGTTCAGGTATATGCATCGCAGCCTAAAGCGTCGGTGATACGCACGGCAAAAGAATTGAAAGCATTTAAAAAGGTATTCCTTAAGGCCGGCGAAACACAGACGGTATCCATGGATGTAAAAGTAAAAGACCTGGCTTTCTATAACGAAAAAACTATGTCGTGGACGGTGGAACCGGGAGAATTTGTGTTGCGCAACGCAGCATCTTCTGCTGAAGTGAAAAGCAGTGTGAGCATTCAGGTAAAATAGAAGCTTTTCATTCTGAGTCAATCTAAAGGAACGCTCAGGACAAACACCAGACTAAAAAAGGAATAACCCGGGAATTTAAAACTCCCGGGTTATTCCTTTTTATTGAAGATACTCCTTACTCTGACTTTTTATCTTTCAGGTATTTCATTTCTAAGATAAAAGCAACCAACAATCCCATGCCTCCAAATAATAATACACATGCACCATAAATAACTCCGGCGGTCTCACGGTTATCAAAGTTACTTGAAGTAAAGCCTGCCAAGGTACCATAGCAGATAAAATATCCGATAAGTAACCCCAATCCCACACCAAGCAACAAACAAGCGATTTTTAGTGTTCCAAAAGCACCTGTTCCCTCAAATTTAAACGGGAATGAAAACTTGTTTTCGATCATCGAAGGATCAAATTTCTCTCCGATTTTTTCAATAATAGTCAACCGTTCTTTTTTGCGGACAAATAAATCAAACAATCTGTAAATGCCAAGGGTTATTATTCCAACAACCAATGGAGCGGTAATAAAGTCCATCATAATTTCTTTGTTTTTAAAATAAATAATTTCTTTCTTTGTACTGTTTGACGCTGCTACCTGAAATTGGTTACACAAGCTGTTGTCCTTTTTTTTATTTTTGAAATATCTGTAACCAAACTGCAACGATTGCGTCTATAAAAACAGATGGATAATCAGGAAGAAATAAACTATATAAAGCGGATACTGGATGCAGGAGAAACGAATTTGTTTTCGTATTTCCTGAATCGTTATAGTAATTCTATTTATTCGTTGATTCTGCGGATTGTTCCGACTAAAGAAGATGCCGAGGAACTGACTCAGGATACTTTTTTGAAAGCATACCGTAAGCTGGATACTTTTAAAGGCGATTGCAGCTTCTCCACCTGGTTATTTCGGATTGGATACAATACAGCAATTTCGTTTGTACGAAAGCGAAAGATCATTTTTCCTGTAATTGACGAAAATTTGCTGGCAAATGTGCCTGACGAAGCGGTGAAAACTATTTTCGACAAAGATGATGACGAAAGTATGCTTCAACAATTGGAAGTGGCAATAGAAAAATTGAATGCCGAAGAAAAAGCCCTGATAACACTTTATTATATGGAAGAAAAGCCGGTAGCCGAATTGGCTATCGTTTTGGAACTGACTCCGGAAAATGTAAAAGTGAAACTGTTTAGAGTAAGAAAAAAATTATACGTATTAATGAATGGTCAAAACCTATGAAACAAGATAAAGCCCTGATAAAAATCTTGAAATCGCAAAAGGATGAGAAGCTTCCTCCCGATTTTAATGCCCGCATGATGACTCAAATATACCTTGTGTCCGCAGCACGTAAAAAAAGGAGTATGGTATTATCTTATATACTTATCTCGACTGTATCCATAAGTTTGATTTTACTGGCTACTTATTTATTGAAAGACCATCTGTCATTCAATTTCAGCTTTCGCATACCGGCATCTTTTTTCAGTCCACAATCCAAAACTATTTTCGGGTTCAGTGTATATATTGCCTCGCTGATATTGCTGCTTATGATTATTGATAGATTCTTCCGAAATATGCATGAGAAAAAACGAATGGGAAAAAGTTAGCTACCCGCTTGTTTTTTATTTCAATAAATGGTATCAAAATGGAGAAATAATATTTCGTAACTTTGCAGCGGTATAATAAAAGGTGACCTATGTTTGGTAGATTATTTAAGAGTGACGCATTTACAGCTGTTCGGAATAGCAATTTCAGGTATTTTCTCGGGTATCGTTTCTTTATGACTATGGCTACGCTTATGCAATCGGTGATTGTGAGTTGGCATATGTATTTTCTCACTAAAAACGTGGTGTGGTTAGGCATGATCGGGTTGGTGGAAGTAATTCCACAAATTTCCATTTCACTTTTTGCCGGACATTATGTTGACTTGTGGGACAGAAAAAAAATAGTCAGGAACTCAACACTTATCCTGTTGTGCGGTTCTTCTATTCTTGCTCTTTACAGTATTGAATCT
>Ga0302285_10001522_pt1 | contig 12869 bp, 3 predicted proteins | sample III_Fen_E2_2_FD_200455 | JGI IMG/M metagenome (GOLD analysis project Ga0302285, IMG submission 200455) | Peat permafrost microbial communities from Stordalen Mire near Abisko, Sweden - III_Fen_E2_2 | ecosystem: Environmental > Terrestrial > Soil > Wetlands > Permafrost | place: Sweden: Abisko...
GTTCAAATCAAATCATTGAGAAAAACAAAACACATTTTTTAGCAATTTATCATACATATTATTCACAAATCTTGTAATTCTATCAAACATAAATTATCTTCAAAATTTCATTGGTGGTCTTGACAATGGTTGTTGGTATTAATCCTGGTATTTTAGTGACTATTTTGATGGAAGTCTATTCTAAACAGATGAGTTTGATCTATTGTATATTTTAGGTTAAAAGCTCATATTATCTACACTATGATCAATTGACATCTTCTATGGATTCATTGAAGTCCCAGTATTGCATCTCTTTAATGTCATTTTCTTGGTTTTTTTATCGTTTTTTCCTTTTGAATTAGAAGTCTACGATGAATTTCTTTGCATTTTTTAATTATTAGTAACTTTTCCTTAAGAACTCTACGAACGTACTAATTATTTGGAGCCTTAGATTTATTTAGAATTTGTACAATGAATCATTGAATTATCAGAACTTTTTGTTGGAATTTAAAAAGAATATTAACTTAAATCTTATTGTTTTTTATTATAAAAGATGTTATCTGATCTTGACTAGGAATCCAAAAAACTGCTGTTTAATATCATCTTCGATCCTTATTGTTATTATTATTGTTCTTATTCCTCATATCTTGATTGATTATTCCATTCAGAACGCTTTTCATCAAGATAACTATTAGAAGCACCATAATTCTATGATAAAATACTTCCTTCATCGTTATTTCTATGATAATTCTGTTTCTTCAACATTGCTCTAACATAAGGATTAGAATTATCACTTATTCTTTCTTCTCCTCTTGAATAATTCTAAATGCTATTGTAGTTTGATGAAGAATAAGACTAAGATGAGTTTATCTGATCTCTCTTGAGTTATGATATTTCCCTTTCAAATTACACAATCTGTCTCTCTAATCTAGCTATCTTCACGTCCTTATCAACTAATTCATTTCTGTTTTCACAAAATAATTTAGCTTTTCATATCAAAATAACAAAAAATATATTAATATTATTTTTTACTTTGAATTTTCTTTGATCTAAGTAACTAATGTATCATGTTTTAAACTAAGTCTCTCCTCTAATGAAGCTAACTAAAGCTTTTAGGATGAATTAATCGACACAATCTTCGCTTTGAGTTTACCTATTTCCTCATGCAACTATGCATTATCTGCTTTCAATCTTCTGTTTTCTTTATTCAACAGAAAAATCACTTCTGTATCGTTTTCTCCAATTTGTCTGTCATTTATATTTTCTTTTGATGATAAATATGAGATATCTTGCTATTTCTGAAGACTCTATGATCTCTTTTAATCTGATAAAAAAGAATATTTTGATGTTCTAAGATTTACAAACAAAAAGTTGTTTGCTAAAATGTTATGTTATTTTTTACTTTAGAAAGAATGGTCAAGATTGCTATTTGCCTTTTTCATTTGAGATCCTTAATGCTAAATTATCTTTTGTTATGAACTACGATCACCTAAAGTAGCATGCTCTGTTATGTTAGTATTCTAAGAACCACTGATAAATCGCATTCTATTCTTTAGCACTCTCAATTCTTCATCAAGTTAAGATGAATCCTTAACTGAATTATTAATTTTACTAAACGACTTTGTGTAATCCAACGATTCTGCTGACAATTATCTATCTTGAGGTGATAATTCATTTATATTCTGGTTTTGTTAATCATATGATATAGTATTTCCAATATCTTTCCTGTTTTTGACATATCTTCTTTCTCTTCCACTACCTTCACCATCAAAAGTATGTTCCTCAATTCTAATCAATTATTCTTTCTTTTAACTATTATTGTAATTATTTCCAAGTGCTCTAACGCCTTCCCAATATCTTCGATCACTTTCTCTATTTGTTAATTCTACTATGCTATTTTACATACTCGTCCCGTCAACCCAGTTGCCTGTAGTATTTGAAATCGATCTCTATCCCTTAGTACTGTTACCTTCTGTTATGAAAAACAATTACCATTTAACATTATTTCCATCGTTTTATATTGTGAATCTACTGCCCTTACTTACGCAATGCCTTAGCTTTATAAATGTATTTCCCTGCAGAGTTATCATCCCCTTCAACTTTCGTTGCACTTGAAAAAACTAAACTATCTGGTAATCTTAACGTGTTTAGTTAGCTAGATCCATTCTTTATCTGCTAGTAGCCACTGATGAGCATGTCGTCTTTCATGATTTAAGTACTAAGTAAAACTGGATTCAGGATCTTATTTTAGATCATAGATTCTTTCTAATCATTGAATCTTCTTTCCAGTTTAGGATCTTAATGGAATTCCTGAGGAGTACTTGAAGCAGATGCTTGTCTTGCATTTAATCTTGCTTCAATGTTCTAAAGAAGTTTGTTAGTATCATCTAAATGTTCTTAATTCTCAATGATGTAGTTCATTTTATCTGTTTGAGTTAAATAATTCAAAATTAACCACTCAATTCAACACTAATTCATTTCAAAAAAAGACTTCCTAAATCTTTATCTTTAAAAAAATATTCAAATGCAAAAAAAGAAGATCAATAATTTCTTTTTTGAAGATTGAAACAAATCTTCAAATGTGCAAAAATTCATTATTTTCTTAAAATCGTGTATGAAACAGTAAGCCAATAAGTTTTTGATAATTTTCTCTTTAATTAACCATAATTTTTGGATTTATTTGGAATAAATAAAGATTTTTAATAATGTAAATTACAAATAAACACTGATTGTTTTTTTTATTTATTTCTTAACAAAACTAACTTGAACTCTTAAACTACCTACAAACTGCCATTAAATGCTATTTATTTTACAAATACTCTTTCTCTCAATCAGTAACTTCTTCAAAGACAGTCTGCAGCCCTGTATAAATTAAACATGTCCTAGCCTTTTTGATTAATATTTTTTTCTGTTGCTTTACTATCATCTCAGGTGGTTCATTATAATAGAACGATTAGCAGATACTTGTGTTTCTTTCAAAATGCATTTTATGGATTCTATCAAAGCAGTATGGAGATGATTCAGGATCAGAAGGTGATTATATTGTCTGTTAAATTTATGGGCTAATTTCTTCATTTCCTCCTTATTTTACGAGTTCTTGCGAAAGAGCATTCCGTTTAGAAGATTCAATGAAGTTAATAAGTGCCTCGTTTGTTTAGTGAATGTTTTCAATTTCGAGAATCTCATTCAAATATTGTTCTAGACTTTACATTCTTTTGAATATTGCATTGAAATCATCGTTTGTGCTCTTAAACATATGCGTTCCTGGAAATTCAGGTAAGATATCTTTGTCTTCTGCACATGCTCTTATCCCAAGCGATAGATTTCTTAGTTCTGTGTAGCGACATTTCGTTTCCCACTTTAAAAAAGACATTTTTGTTCAAAGATAAAGTGTGTAAAAGAAGTATTTTTTTTTGTGAATAAAATATGCGTTTGTTTACCTTCAAGTTTGAAGCCAAATGGTAGAAGGAAATAGTATAAAAGATTGTATCTCCTGTACGTTCAAACCCTTTAATCTCGGATACTAACTGTGATTTCTTGTTTTGAGGATTGAAAAGTCCTTTACGGAAGGAATCTTCTATTCCTCCGTTTTCGGCATCCTCCAGCGAGAAAACTAATTACTCTTTCTTTTAATCATATCAACTCCTCTTATGAATTCATAATGAAATAATCCTTACCCTAGACGATGCACTTCTGTTCTGTAAATCCATTTGCGCAGGAAGGAGATGACTTATTAAGCTAAGTGATTGTATCTATGGAAAGGCTATGAGTTCATTGAGATATTTCTCAATTTCTGCTTTGCGCTAGAGGATCCTAGCATGGTTTGTGTTAGTGCTACCAATAATCTAAGTTTAAAATAAAAAAGAAGATATTTTTAGTGGTTTTTCGTTGTAAATTCTTCTCCCAAGAGCCTTACTTTTCTGCTTGGAAATGTAGGTAAGGTGAGAGCAATTTTAAGTTTTTATAATTCTTTGATGATCCTATCATGGAGTGTACGGAGCTCTGTATATCTGAATCTAAGGGACTTAACATTCAAGCTGAATTTATGCTCGATGAGGATGCAATAGGAGACGATAGTTTTATTGGACGATACTTCATATTTAAGAAAATAATTTGGAACTCTAACTTGATACGGGCATACACAAATCCCACTCGGAGCACTCCAAGTTAGCGCTCTTCTCGGATGATCAAGACATGAAGTATGCATTACCTTAGGGAATAATATCCTTAATCCCTAACTTTTTTTTTGAGGCTCCTTGAAATTACTTAATAGTTTGCTTACACTGTTTTGTTTTTTTACACCAAAATACGCCTTTCTTAATTTTTGTTAGTATCTTTTTAGCCAAATTTGTTGTATTCCTTTTCTTCAAATTTCGTCAAATTATTAACTTAATATTTGAAATACTATTATTTGAAGGATTTTTCTTCTGTGGTTAATCCTTTGTCTAAAACTAAAATAAAACAGTATCATAAATGTTTGTAGATACTTCTTTCAATTTTGAATTCAGAAACAGGATAGATAGGAAATCTGATATTCTGGACACCACAAGCTAACCTGTGGAAGAGGTTTTAAGAATAGGAATTGTACAAATCAATTTTAATGAAAATGTTTAGATTCAGAAAGATTGAGAAAAATCTATCGTAATATCAAATACATTATTAATTATTAATTTTTTGCTGAAAACTTTCCTAATTAAAGTACTGAAAAAAGCTGAAAGTACAATGAGAAGACTAGAAATAAAATCTGTGAGCTTAAAAACTGCTTTTGTTTGTTAAAATGTAAACGCTGAGATTAATTTCAATCAGAAAAACAAGTATTCAAATTTATTTTCTCTGTGCCTTTTTTTTGTGATTTAGCTCAAATCGAGCACCTCGAAAAGTGTGTCTCTTATCGAATTTAATGTGCGTGTGTGTATGTATGTTTCAATCAGGAAAAAAGCGAGAAAAATAATTTGGGCTCTTAGCCTGAGTTTTCAAAATCAATTATTTGGTAAATAGCAACAATAAAAAAATAACAACACAAACATAAAATAATTAATCGCACCTCCGACTCTGAAAATAACCATGGGGGACTCTTTCAACCATCTTATAATGCACCCCTTATTCATAGATAAATCACCTGCTTTGAAATCTATCTTGGAAGACTTTTCCACTAAGTTCTTATTCACTCGTCCTCGACGCTGGGGAAAGACTTCCTTCATGTAAATGACAAGAGAATTTCTCTCGATGGCAATCAACCAAACAACCGGAGAAGAGATTGAACAGTTTGGCTTTGGTGATTTCTAGGATCTAAGAATTGTAACTGAAGATCGTGTCAGCATTGAAGATATTGTATTTCTCTTCAGAAACATCAATAAGGCTGATAACAAGACCCATGAAGAAGTTGATAGAATATATAGATACTTCAAAAAGTAAAAATACCCTTGGTTTTGCCAATCTTTAAAGAGTTTATCAATCGAAGAAAAACTTGAAAGAATCTACAGACTTTATAGAAATACTAGAGCAGCATTTAGTTCTTTTGAAGAGAAAACCCTTGCAGAGCTATCCTCTAAAGAAATCGAAGAGCTAACTGAAGGGCTCAGAATTAATAATCCAGACAGTCTCCAATACTATTAGCTCTTATCCACCTTTGGGGTTGCATGTAAACATTTCTAAAAATATCCTACAATTTTCATTGAGTTTTCAGGAGTGCACGCTCTCTAAGTAAGCCCTGGAAGCACTTATGAGATCATTTTAGAAACAGATATTAAGAGAACTATTTCTAACGCATATAAAAGTCACGAATATCTTAGTCCATTTCTTAGATCTAAAATCCTGGAAGATAATTCAGGGAATGCCACGAGAGACTTCGAGACATTTTAGTCTTATTTACTTTCTCAAGCAAGCCCTCAAGAGAGTTTGAACTTCTTAAGCTAGTAACTTTACAGTCGATACAAGATTCCTACCGTGATGCTTTTTGATGAATACGATAAGCCTATGAATACGGCTTATGTACTAGGAGAAGAACGATATAATTAAGTGAAAACATGCATGTCTTCAGTTTTTGCCTGTCTCAAAAACGAGGAAACAGTCCTGTATGCGTTCGTAACCGGAATAAACAGGTTTTCTAAGGCTGACATATTCTCAGGAGTAAATAATCTCCTAGAACTGAGCATTTTAGATTCACCGCATGCTGACTCCTTTGGATTTACTGCTTCCGATGTATAAGAATTAGTCAGACGATATAATTCTTCAAATCCTACCAAATAAGTCAACTATGAGAGGTTGAAGGAGTGGTATAATAATTACCAAGTCAACGGAACATATTATTTCAATCCCTTCTCTGTGATTTCATGCCTAGCATGCAAAGGCTTGTACAAATCATACTGGGCTGAAACTGGGAGCTCCTAAATTATTCTTCGACTATTTGAGAAAGTTAAAGAAGGAAAGGAAGAAATAGTTGAATCGCTCAGATAAGGAGAAGTAGACTTTTGCCCATTGCCTAATATTAACTGGGAATGCATGAAAGAACCAACTCCCTAAATGTTTTTCTCTTTCCTTCTCCATACTGGGCACTTATCGCTACTCAATGGCTAAGAGGTGGACCTACAAAAGACGGCAACGTTTGTTGTACCAAATAAAGAAATAAGAAACTTGATTGATACGCAATTCATGGCTCCTTTTTATGAGAAGATAGTCCAAACAAAATGCACATTGAGAGATAGGGAAATAATCGTTTAAAGTGCTCCTACCAACGAATTCACTGGAAATCTCAATCTCCATTGCTTAAACAAAATTGCATACTCATACTCGGAAACTAATAAAAAGGGAGAGGCATACTTTGAATCGGTGGTCTTTGGAATTTTTTTCATGGAAGGCAGTGCTGTCTATTAAGGTGAAGTGTAGAAAATAATACACGGAAATAGAATAGATTCTGTTTTCTTTCCAGGAAAATCGAATTTAAACAAAATTGCAGTGTTACATGAATACAAAGTTTGTGAGCAAAGTAACAATGAAAAGATGATATAAAACGCTCTCTGGTAATCATTAACTAAAAGTTATCTAAGGTGCTTAAGTGAAGGTAAGACGACAGTGGAAGGCATCGAATCAGATTGGAATGAAGTTAAGCTAAGAGGAATCGCTTTTTATCCTAATATGAATACATCCTAATGGTGTGCTTCTTCTGAAGAATACACCCTCTCTTTAGATTAGGTCAAGCGTCTTTTGGAAATATTTTCTCCCTTTTCAGATAAAAATAATCGATTCAGAAAAGAGGTGCTTTCAGGAAAGAGTGCGAGCACAGCTTTAATAGAAAAGGAGAGAGCTCTCTTCTTAAAAGAAAACAAAGCTGGAAATCTGTCGGAACTCATCGGATCAACTCCGTTTAGGTACCAGGCAACACCTTCTTCTTCTCCTAAAACGAAAGCTGGTTTTTCAACTGTGAAGAGTTCTCGTTTTCCCCTGTTAGAAGTGCATTATCATCACCTCTTTGATTCTCCTGTGCGCTTTACAACTCAATCAGCAGCGAACTCGTGGATACTCGCGAGCCGTCAAGCTTCTCTTCATTCTGCCCTCAAGGTACTTGATCCCTCAAGCTTTGATATAATTGTTTAATTTTTGGCAGGTTCCCAAAATGCAACGCAGAAGCAGACTGTTGGAAGCGCCCATTCTAGTCAGATCTCTCAGATTCATTGCGAAGCTTCTCTGATCAGGCAGACAATGAGAATGCACAGAAAAAGGAATACATATGTATTTAGAGTTTTCTTTGGATAATTGCATGTGAGGGATATTATTATTTTTTTGGCTAGCAAACCCAGAGATTTAGCTGATGATAAAATTATCGAATAATAGATTTATCGAATATTTCCTTCTTTTTACTTTTCCGATATTAAAAAACAATATTAGACAAAGAAAGCATAAACAAAAAAATAGCTGTGTTTTCTTTGTCTATTATTATTGATGTTTACCAAGTCAACGAAACATATTATTTCAATCCCTTCTCTGTGATTTCGTGCCTAGCATGCAAAGGCTTGTACAAATCATATTTGGCTGAGACTGGGAGCTCAATTATCCTTCGACTATTTGAAAAAGTTAAAGAAGGAAAGGAAGAAATAGTTGAATCGCTCAGATAAGGAGAAGTAGAGTTTTGTCCATTGCCTAATATTAACTGGAAATGCATGAAAAAGCCAACGCCTTAAATGTTTTTCTCTTTACTTCTCCATACTGGGCACTTGTCGCTACTCAATGGCTAAGAGGTGAATTTACAAAAGGCGTCAACGTTTGTTGTACCAAATAAAGAAGTAAGATACTTTATTGATACTCAATTAATGGCTTCGTTTTATGGAAAGATAGTCAAAACAAAATGCACATTGAGAGATAGGGAAATAATCGTTTAAAGTGCTCCTACCAACGAATTCACTGGGAATCTCAATCTCCATTGCTTAAACAAAATTGCATACTCGAAAACTAAGAAAAAGGGAGAGGCATACTTTGAATCGGTGGTTTTTGGAATTTTTTTCATGGAAGGCAGTGCTGTCTATTAAGGTGAAGTGTAGAAAAAAATACACCGAAGTAGAGTAGATTCTGTTTTCTTTCCAGGAAAATCGAATTTAAACAGAATTGCAGTGTTACATGAATACATAGTTTGTGAGGAAAGTAACAATAAAGAGATGATATAAAACGCTCTCTGGCATTTGTTAACTAAAAGTGATTTAAAGTGCTTAAGTGAAGGTAAGACGACAGTAGAAGGCATCGAATCAGATTGGAATGAAGTTAAGCTAAGAGGAATCGCGTTTTATCCTAATATGAATACATCCTAATGGTGTGCTTCTTCAGAAGAATACACTCTCTCGTTAGATTAGGTAAAGCGTCTTTTGAGAATATTCTCTTCAGTATCAGATCAGAATAGTCGATTCAGAGAAGAGGTGCTTTCAGAAAAGAGTGCGAGCACAGCTTTAATAGAAAAGGAGAGAGCTCGCTTCCTAAAAAAATACAAAGCTAAAAATCTGTCGGAACTCTTCTAATCAACTCCATTTAGATACCAGGCAACATCTTCTTCTTCTCAAGCCAAAGCTGGCTTTTCAACTATGAAGCTTTCTCATTTTCCCTAACTAGAAGTCCATTATCGCCTCTTTGATTCTCCAGTGCGCTTTATAACTCCATCAGCAGCGAGCTCATGGATACACGCAAGCCTTCTAACTTCTTCTCATTCTGCCCTCAAGCCCTTCCAAACACAATGCAGAAGCAGATTGCTGAAAGTGCCCATTCTAATCAGATCTCTCAGACTCTTTGCGAAACTTCTCTGATCAGTCAGATAATGAGAATGCGCAGAAAAAGGAACACAATATGTATTTAGAGTTTTCTTTTGATAAATTGCATGTGAGGGCTATTATTATTTTTTTGGCGAGCAAACTCAGAGGTTTAGCTGATGATAAAATAATCGAATAGTAGATTTATTGTGAATATTTCCGTCTTTTTACTTTTCAGGTATTAAAACCAATATTAGACAAAAAAAACATAAACAAAAACATAGCTGTGTTTTCTTTATCTGTTTTTTTTTTATGTTTAGCTGAATCACATACATACTCTATGCTCTTTGTATTAAAGAATCATTAAGAAACAGGTTATCATGGAAATACCTTGTTATCCATAAAATCATTATTATTTTGAGATGTAACAGCTTTGCGATGTCCTTAATTATCCCCAGATTTATCTGTGCTATTTAAAGAAGAATTCTTCGGATGTAAATTATCATTTTTATTCATTCCAACTTCATTTCCATTATGACAATCTTAACCTTGATCTATTATTTATGTTCTTGATTTCTTCTTGGTAGTGGGATGTGGAGGTGTTGATAAAAGCTCTTTTAGATCTTTTTTCTAAGGGGAAATAGCCATGTTCTCAAAATACAACTACTAAGAAAAATCTTCTTATTTCTCAGAAATTTGAACATCATTATCAGCTTTAAAGCTAGTAAATGATTAGAACATCTCAAATAAGCTTTAACTTATATCTTATGAGTTCTTTTCTTCCTTCTGTTTTTGGTTTTTAGATTTAATAATCACAGTACCAGTGGAATTAAATTACTCTTGATAATCATAAGGAATCACTGGATTGAGCTTTTCCTTGTTAATCGTTGGTTATTCAATCTTTTCGGGATCTAATTTACTATTATTATTAGAAATTGGCTAACTTTCACTATTAATTTCTGCCTTTTAAAGTTGATTTTATTTATCATCTGTTTTTGAAATACTCTATGATTTCTTCAACCCTTGTTCAATACTTTACCCTTATCCTTAAATAGACTAACTACCATTGATATTACTAATTCCACTTGGAGTCTCTGCAGTTTAACTTGAAACAACTGATGATTATCTAGAAGTCTGTACATAACTTCTGAATAACCATTTCTATGGTTTTTCATTTTCTTCTTAATTTTTCTACTCAACATTCTCTTCTTTCAAAACACTTTTCAATTACTCTGACACTTCCTATGTACTATTTCCTTACTCAACCCTGTTCATAAACTAAATCACTTCTTTAAGTCTCTTAACTTATGTATCTTTCTCATCCAATTACATTTTCATTTCACTTAATTTAACTTTTTAAAGTGTCTCCAGTTCTTTAAAGTCAAGTTTTTAGTTTTTCACTTAATGCTAAAGATTAGCGACTTATTCTTCATATTCTTTATTGTAGTGCATTTATCTTTTCCCAGCTCGTTCATTTAAAAACTAGAGTTTATTCTAAATATCCTCAAATTCAATTTCGTTGATTTCATATTTCCTCTTGAGAGTGCTGTAATTTAGAATTTAATTATTCTTCTCAACTTCCATTTTCTAGAGTTAATTTGATTTTATCTCTAGTTCTCTCATAGCTAAGCTTAATGCTCTTTTTAAATCAAGTATTTCTTTCAAATAATGATTTTCCATGATTTTGAAATTATTTTTTTGCATTTTGAGACATTCTTTAACAGATTTATCTAATTCTTCAGCACCAATACGGTATTTCGTCTTGTTGTTTCTTAAAAAACAAATGATTTGAAATCAGGAAAATGTTCATAAGAACAAAGATCATAATGAATTTATGCTTACTTTTCACATTGAAAATAATGTGCTTTTAGAATTTTTTCTTTAGCTTCGTCTGAGAGCTTCATCCAGCTTGAGTGAATGTACTAAAACATCAATTCTGGTTAGACCTTATTGTAAATAACTTCTTTTAAGTTAATTCTATCGTTATCTGCTTCCATTATGGTTTTTAAGTTGATTTGTATCACAGCAGCCATGGCTTACGTTAGCACTTCATACTGAAATCAAATAGTTAGAAATAATGTGCAAAAGAAGAAGACAATAATAAATATTTTACTGTTCGCTACTCGAAGAGCTATTCAATAACGATAAACGCCGATGAGAAATTGAGTTAGTTCAAAAAAAACTAATTATATTGCTGTAAAAGTGACCTTTTCGTAAATCCAACAATTCTTTCAATGAATGATGGAGTTGGGTCTTTCTTTGAAGCAAAGTTTTCTAAGTAAATGAACACAATGTGCTTCACAACAGACTGGAAATTCTATTCTTTGACAATTTAATCTGGATGTAGGATGTCCACATAAAAAATCGAAAATATGTCTTTCATTCCTTGAAATGCTCGCTTGAGAGAACAAAAACACAAGAGAAATATCGCTAGAATCCCATGTCCTTAATGATAGAATCGATCTTCTGGTGTGTTATTAACTTCCAGAAAATATGCAGTAAACGCTTTGAGAAGTAATGCAAGGTCTTATTTTATTTTATCTGAGGAGATATTTGCTGTAGTTGTGTTTAGAAAATCCTAAAATGATCTGGAGAGATTGTTTTTAGCATAAATGTTATCGTCGAAAATATCCTTTTCGATGAGCTTCATCTCTGGATGGGATTTATACTTAGTATTTGACATCCTCACTGAGATTTCGAAGGTATCATCGCCTGAACTGTGAAAAATAAACTAATCATCATCTTTCAATTTGTGAACTTAGATATTTTTCTTCTTTTCCTAATTTACCTTGTTGTATCGTTGAAGAAACTACCACCTTCTGATTGCTAGTCAGATGAAGTCCATCTAGTTGAAAGCAAACAGTCTTTCCCCCATTGCACCGTGACCTTTTATATAATAGAGTTCAAAAGTATTAGTTTTTTTGAGAATTATACTGCTGCAAAATTTACATCATTCAGGAGGTTATGCTAGAAGATGAGATCGCTAAAGCAACATTTCCCGATTTGTTTGGAAACAAATAAATGTTTTTGCGAAGAAGAAGCCTAGTATTAGAAGGAATTATCAAGAAATAATGTACAACAACTGCATGTAGATCATCAATTTAAAAAAATGGATTTGAAATATTTGTTACCTTGCTAATATCAACCTTGAAACATGTTTTGCACAGCATTTAATTGCATCTTATGCATATTTGGCAGGAAGTCACTGAATTTTTCTTTAAACACAATGCGCAACGTGTTGATCCATCTGCTGCGACGAAATTGTTTGAAATTTAAGAGCCCGCATCAGTACTTGAGCTGCTAGAAAGTTTGCTCATACAGCCTAAATAAATTAATTCAAATTACTTGCCTTCCCATCAATAATCTTGTGAACGCTATCATTAATTAATTAGTTTGATATTGTGGCATCTGTGAAAGTGTATGGGTATGTGTTGATGTGTGTGGATTCCACAATATATCTTGGAGGAAGTAGAAGACTGTGTAAGAGACAATTAATTAATTTTTAATAATCTTTTCAATACAGCCTGATTTTGCAAATATCAAGAGTAACGTTAAAAACAGTATTTCTAATTCTCAAAAATTAAACAAAAAACAACTATTCAAGAGATTAAAAATGCTAGTTTTTATGTTACAAACCTTCACTTGTATTATCTTCTTAGCCTT
>Ga0302285_10001524_pt1 | contig 12867 bp, 12 predicted proteins | sample III_Fen_E2_2_FD_200455 | JGI IMG/M metagenome (GOLD analysis project Ga0302285, IMG submission 200455) | Peat permafrost microbial communities from Stordalen Mire near Abisko, Sweden - III_Fen_E2_2 | ecosystem: Environmental > Terrestrial > Soil > Wetlands > Permafrost | place: Sweden: Abisko...
TTCGGTCTTGCCTACACTCGAAAACTTAAGCGAAGATAAACATGTAGAAAGCTTATTATTTCCTTGTTTGGACGAGGGTTCGACTCCCTCCAGCTCCACAATAAAGGGTGTAAATCAAGAAGTTACTTGACTTACACCCTTTTTCACACCCTGAATTTATTCCCGCACAATATGCATACAGACTAATCGAATAGTATTCTTTAAATGACTGGTTTCATAAATTTTTGCGGACTTTACAGGATTGGCGCACAAAAAGGCAGATTGCCTATATCGCACTTGGAGAGAAAACCTTATACCGGAAATCTGATATTCAGGCTATGCTGGAAAAAAATTAACGGAAAGCGTTTGAATAAGTTTTAGTATTGATTAAACACGCTCGTATGTTACAGGCTGGCGTTCGAGTTGTTTGAGTTCCGCAACCATTGTCCGTATTGAGATTTGCTGCAAGTATTAAATTTCGATTTGTGTCGGATTGTGCCTAAACTCTTTTGAAATTTTTGGTCTATACGTTGACTTGTGTATTTAAAATGTGCGTGTATCTGACTTTGACTATTTTTCTTCCTTACCTTTTTTCAGTTCTTTGTTTTTCTTTGCTTCTGATATGTAATTATCGGCGGATACTACTTTTTTACCAGTCTTACTTTCCAGTTCTCGCCTTGCATTACCAGCAATGGCACCACCTTGTTTAGCTGCCTTTTTATTTTGAATAAATCCTTTGGGATCTTGTGTCTTTACAATTTCAGTTGTCGAAGCCTCTCCAAGCATTGAAAAGATTAATTCAAGGTCGGTCATGTGGTCACGCAGATTCTGGCTTTTCAGTCCTTTGACTATTTTATACTCAGAAGGTGTCAAGCCGAAAGTTGCTTTTGAAATCTCTGCTGTGAGTATGGAATATTCTATTTGTTCCTTTACACCTCTGTTTTTCCATTCTTCTGTCAACTCCTCGCGAATAGCAATGCTTCGCATTCGCTTTTCAATCCAGTCGTCAGGATAGCCTTTAAGTTTATAGAGTTCTCTTGTTCTCTGTGCAGCCAATTCGGGGTTTTCAATTTCATCTAATCTGTCTGAACCCACTTGTGCTAACCAAAGTTTAAAAGGCTCAGCTTTCGGTGAGGGAATAGACTGTATAATACGTAAAAGTCCTTTAGCATTGGCACAATTCAGCTTTTGTTTACCACCAATAGTATCGACTGAAAGGAGGGTGACAAATTGTCCCCACCCTTTGGAAAGTTCCTCGTCACGCTTACGCATTTTCTTGATATAATCGCTAGGGTTGGGTGTGTCGGTCAACACCTGAATAACATCAGCTACAACGAAATACCATTTTCCATCGGTTTCATTCCAAACCGTTCTGATCTGTTTGCTCTCAAATAATTTAATATTGCTCATTTTATTTTTTTTTGAAATTCAAAGATACTCAATTCACCTGATTTGAGAAACTCAAAAAAATTGATACCTCTGTATTTACAGGTTTGTAAAATACTTAACCAAACGAGATAATTAGACATCCCTTTTTCTTCCCGTTGATTTTTTGTTAACGTCCGAGAAAAAGCAAAACTCTTAACAGCATTTTCTGCATTATTATTTATTTGCATGATAAATTAGATTAGTGCATTGGTGAGATGTGCATTAAAACATTCAGCTTGCTTTGTGTGTCGATAAAATTGGTGTCAAAGTGCAATGAACTGTCTACTGTGTTAAAGTCCGCTTTGTTTTTTGGGGTTGCAAAGTTGCCCGTTTAAATCATAATTATCAAAGTTGCACTTTTCTTTTTTTTCTACGCTTGCCTGTAATGACCGAGGTTATGGGCATTTGGCGTTTGCTGGAGCGTTCATTGTCGCCCTGCGACAATGTGAATGCGGGAGCAAAACCCGCTAAATGCACGTCAGCCAGCCAATGCGCATAGGCGTGTATTGGAGCCTAGTGCATTATTTTTCTATTTGTCGATTAGAAATAGTTTATATACCAAATGATATGTTTCTGAACAGTCGAAAGAGTCAATTTTCACTTCTAATTCTTTGTGTTGAATGTCATTGTATCTGTCATCTGAAAATAAGTCTTTCAATAGTCTGGCTCTTTTGTCAGCAGTCCCTTTTTTCTTTGAAATCCAAACATCAATAAGCAATAAACCATATTTGCTATAAGACAATTTCTCGCCATGAAGATTAATCTCTTTAAAATGGTTATTTATTCTTCTAAAATCATCATAAATTGATTTAATTTTCTTTTCGTTCTGTAAACGTTTAGCTTCAACTACAATTATTGCTTTCTTTTTATCATCGATTATTAACGTGTCAAAATGTTTCCCTTTTTCTAATGGACTTTCTTGCCAAATAATAGCGTCTTGATTTTTTAATAAATAGTTGTGCGAAAAATTAAAGGTTAGATTTCTTTCTGTGAATCCGTTGGAGCCGCGAGCAGGATAATATCCATCTAGAACTTTCTCGTATGACATAACTGTTGCTAAGAATACATTTTCAATATTTTTTGTCATGTTTTATCCTAATCTATTTGCCCATGCATGACTTTTATTCCACTTTGCATTTCGAGTTTTGTCAGTTATGAAGACTTTTAAATCTGCATCTCTTTCTTTAGCAACCCAAAATATTTTTGAAGTCGCTTCTCTATCTTTCTTGACATAAAACCATAAGGCATCGCCTTTTGCCTCTCTATCCTTTTCCACATAGCAGATTATTAAATCTGCATCCCTTTCTTTTTCAACACGAAAAACTTTTAAATTCGCGTCTCGTTCTTTCTCAACTACAAATATTTTTGCCATAATGTTGTTTTTTAATAGCCGAATCTAACTGATTTTCGGCTTGTTGTTTATATTTAGTTCTTTATTGAATTGTGATATTTAAAAACTCTCTTAGTTGCAGCCAATTCAATGCTATGCAAACGAATGAAAAAATAGCCATTACGATTAAACAAGAATAGTTTGACCACTTTATCTTTTTTACAAATATATCCCATTCAGGCTGTGCAAGATAATCAAATGGAGCAATTACAGCTTCTCCGCTCAACCCCCAAGCAATAAGAAAAGTTATAATTCCAATTAATACAATCCAACCAAGAGTTCCTCCAGTGTATGTCCAACAAATTACGTCAAATACTATCCAAGCAGTTAGATTGAGTAAAAAGATTATTCCTGTTATTATCCTCATAAATGTAAATTCTTGTAGTGATGTTATATTATTCTTAGTTGATAACATAGCTAGAAACAAGGCTTCGCCTTGTTTCTAGCTAATTGTTTGATTTTTTTTAAAGAATCCTAATTCAGATAACACATTTCGGAGTTCGGGATAATGTAATTAGTTTTCAATTAGATTTATTTTTTCTTCTATACTTTTGGTCTTCTTAATTGATTTGAGAAGTTCTTTTAAGTCAACACTTTGAAGTTTAATAGTCTTTTCGGTTACAAGAATTATATTATCAAGAATTGAATTAGCTGCTTTTGAATCTTTGCTAATTTGTAGTTCTTGTTTAAGATATGTAGATATTTCGTTATAAACTTCAAATAGTATTTTTTGCTCTTTGGTTAATCTGTTATTTATCATTGAATTAATAGTAGCATTATTTGAATGACCATAATTGTCGTTTAATTCTGATGTCAATCTATCTGCATTCTCTGCTTTATTCATTGTTGAAGTTATACTGTTAGCAAGAGGCACATATGTTTTATCAATACTAGCTAAAGATTCTTCAGAAATCTCATAACTTTTTTTGTAGTCGAATGTAAAGAAATCCTCAACATTGAAATTAGTTGCAGCTTCTATTGCGCCATTCATTTTGTCTATTTCAGAATTAGTTTTCAGCTGAATGTCTGAATGAAAAGTAACTATTTTGTCAAGTTCTTCCGACAAAGATTTTAGAGCCAACAGACTGATTTCTGTTGTAGCTTTTGGTTTTTTATAGACAGATAATTTGTCTATCATTTTTTGACAGTTTTCGCCAAACTTGTTTTTATAAAGTACTATATTTTCAAGAGCTTTCTTTTCATTATTTACTTTTAAAACATCCGATTCACTCATTTCTGAGGAATGGTCTTTTAATAATTCATCATAATAACTCGGATTTAAATCTTTTCTTGCATTTATGTATAAATCATTAGTTTTTAGGTCAATTAGCTTTATTTTCTCTGCCAAAATATATCTACCATAAGTATTGTTAACCTTGTCTCCTTTTAAATCAGGGAGAAAGAAATAGTCATGTTCAAATATGTTTCCAAAGTCAACATAATTAGTTGCTTTAATTGTGTCTACTTTGATATGAGCTTGTTTAAATTGCTCATTAGTTATTTCTCCTTTTACATATTTTTGAACCGTCAATATTAATTCTTCGTCAAAATCCTTTTTTGAAGTTACGTTTCCTGAACTATTTCTAGCTACAAATTTCGTTACAATGCCTTCGCCATTAAAGACAATTTCAGAGTTTTCGTAATTACCTTGAAATATATAAGGTCCAACCAAAAACCCATCTTTATTAAGAGTTATCGTTTTGCTTGTTGAAGATTCCGAATCCTTATAAGTTGTTACTCCTGTAGCATATCCATTCGTAAAGTTAGTTGACGCAAATTCAGTATATATTTTTCCAAATACACTCCAGATATAACCACCATTTCTATACAGTTTGTTTCGTGATTTGTATGTGCTGTTTAATTTCCATTCGCCGTTTGCGACACCTTCCTTAAAAGTTTGTGTTAAGCTTGTTGTTGCAGTTGTATAAGAACCGTCATTGTTCGGGAAATCTAGTTTTATTATCGAGAAAGTCCATACACCATCTTTAAAACCGTTTTTAAATGCTCCAGTGATTGTTTCATTATATGTACCTCCACCATTTTCGTCTTTTAATGGCTTGTTAAACTTAAATAAACCTTGTTTTATGAATTCAGACGTTTTAGAATCTTCATAATACTGATAGGTTATCTTTCCATCGTTATAGTCACTTGTCATTGTTTTTAATGTCTGACCGTAATTGTAGGAAAAAGGAAGGCATAGAATCGATAAGAGAATTAATTGTCTTTTCATAGTTTTTTTTATTTATTGGTTAGTCGTTGTCCTTTTGTGAGCAAAGTCGTAAAGTATAATAGTACACAAGAATTGAAAATAGTTTCATCTTTTCTGGTAATATTTTCAATTTGCACTGCAATCTTCTTTTTTTTTCTTTGCATTGGCTCTAACATCGATATATATGCAATTGCACATATTTCTGCTTTTATATACTCTTGTTATTGCGTAGATCCACTATATTTTCATATATATAATAATAGAGAGTTATTTTTTGCCTTCAACGTTAAAAAACACAATTAACACAATGGTTGTTTTTTATGCTTATTTTAAAAATAGCCCTAAACACTTTATTTATAGGGTTCTCGGTTTCGTATTTACAACCCCGCAAGATATTCGGCAGGTTCTTTAGAATTGCATCATAGAGTCGTTTTAAGGTTCTAATACAAAATTACCAAGAAGCAATTATCTGCCAATTATTTTTTGAAATTGATGTAATAACCTGAGTTCGGGATAAGGAAATGGTATAAAAAGTTGTAATATAGAAGTTTTATTTTGTATCTTTATGATTGACAATCAATCAAACAAATAACAAAATAAAACTCCTATGATTACAACAGACAAAATTATATAAATATTCTGTATTGTAGACGATTTTTACAAAGAATATGAGTCCGAAGTCCACAAAGTATCTATTTGCGCATCAAACAAAGTTAAAACATGTAATAGGGCTACCCAATTATCACCAAATAAGATTATAACTATTTTAGTGTATTTTCACTTTGGAACATTTATAAATTTCAAGCATTACTATCTGTTTTTCATTAATTCTACGTTACTAAACTATAGTGTAAAGCCTCTATCATCTCCTTGTTTGGGTTTAATAATAATCCCTATCTCTTTTTGAAACTCTTGATATTTGCGCTTAAACCAGTCTGATATTTCCAGATTATCTATGAGTAGGCGAAGTCGACTCGGGTTTAAACTGTCTTTTTCTATTTTAGCGATAGAATGATCGGTTTCAAATTCACGTTGGTACTCTGGAGAATAAAGTCTTCCTTTAAAGCCTACAGGTTTCATTGTAAGTATCTTTTTGGTCAATTCCTCCGAAAAACCTACTGTTTTGCAGAGCTTTTCAATATTAAGTATATCTCTTATATTCGGAAACAGGCCATATATCTTTCTTAGTTCCTGATGGAGTTTGTCGGTAGTCTTTGTATATTCTGTCTTTAAATTGCGTTCAAGCTCGTTTAACTGCTTGACTTCCGTTCTGAGATTAGAGTTCTCTGTTTTTAGATTTTCTATTTCCTGTTGTTGTTTTTTTACTTTGGAATTGTCAAAAACAGAACTAATACCCTCCATGGCGGAAGTAGCTACATTCACTGCTGTACTTTTAAGCTTCTCAGTTTTAATTTCGCTCTTGATTTTGGACAATTCTTGGGTTACCTGTTCCTGCTGCTGGAGCAAGTTGCCTATATTCTCCTGCACACTTTCTGTCTGTGAAAGTAAATCACGATAATATTGCGAGTTGGATAGATGTTTAGCTTCTGAACCTTCAATACCACGATGCAATCCATATACCTGCATCTTCTCTGCGTAACTGTTTTGATATTCTTTGAGCTTTACACGTGACATTACATCATCGGCACAAAGGCGAACATTGTCTACGCTTTTCTTGTGGTATTTCTTCTTTGTGGTGGATTGCTCCTGTTTGGCTTTTCTTCGCTCTCCGGTGGTTATGGGCACTATGGTAGCGTGAATATGCGGGGTTGTTTCATCCAAATGCAATACTGCAGAAACAATATTCTCTTTTCCATAGGTTTTCTTTAGCCATTCCAGATTATCCCTACACCAGTTGTCAAGTTGTCCACTTGACTCGATTTTCTTCATATCTTCAGGACTACCGGCCAGTAGAATACGAATTGCCCTGACTTGGTTCTTTCCGATCTTACGTGTCAGACCTACATTGTCTAACCGGTATTGAATAGCGTGTGTGCGATTTGTTACACCTTCAGGAAACTGAACAAGCTCCTTGTTAAGATGTGTTCGTGTAGGATCGGCATTCTTTGGTGAAATGGTGCGCTCTATGTGTGCAGACATCCCGGTGTCCGTGCCTGAGGTTTTTTCTAAATGGAGAACTGCATAGCCCATGTTCGTAATTTTGTTAGTTAGTTGGTTTGATTGTTTGATTGATTGATTGATTGATTGATTGTTGGATTGTTGGATTGTTGGATTGTTGGTTTGTTTGTTGGATTGTTGGTTTGTTTCTGCGTTTCTAAAATCGAAGATTTTTTCTTGGGTTTCCAAAGGGGCTTGCCCCTTGGCTTAGTGGGCTTTTTTAGTGTAGTGCAACGAAGCGTAAAGAAAAAGCCCTAATAAGCTAGGGAAATTATTGTATAATTTCCGTTACCGGCTGCGTGCTGCCCATTAAAATCGAGAATAGTATAAAGCAGACCCAAAGTCTGCCTATAACTTCATTCTGTTGGTGAATTTCTTTGTTTGTATTTTTTCTTCCTCTTGTTTTGTTGGTAGCTTGTTTTCTGGTAATTTATTTTGGGGCAGACTAACTTTTTCCGACAACTTTTTTCCACATAGAAAATCATTTACATCTTTGTACTCCTTGTAATGTGTCGACTGGTCTGAAATCTTTGACCCGTACCTTTTGCGAATTTCATTAGTCGAGTGTACGCCTGCTTGATCATTATCCAGGTAGCAGTAGATTCTCTCGTACTTTTCGAGTTTATCAAACAGCTTTGTTGTGTTACTCACAGAGTTTAAGATTAAATAGTTCTTTTCTTTTATTGTGGATTCGTCGGGATTGTGGCGTAAATTCAAAAACAAATAAGAAAGGAAGTCGATAAAGCCCTCAAAAACACAACACGATGATTTGCCGTTATCAATGATTGTTATTGCCTTTGGAGCAATGCACCCCTTAAAATATTTATTCTGCGTATCATATCCGCCCCATTCGTTAGGGAATGCGATGGCAAAATAAGGCTTGCCGTTGCACTTATAATAAATCTCCTTACAATACTGCTGTGCCAAACCGGTGGGAATCATTCTTTCATTTAGATATTGAATTAAGGCTGTATTCTCTAATGGCTTTAGCACAATATCTTCAAATCCTTCAAAAGATTCTTGCTGGCGAAAAGAAAAAGAAAGCGGTTTGATAAATGGGATCTTATCTTCAATAGATTTTAATGCATGGGCAACACTATCTGTCCTGTGTAGCATCATCGCCAGTTTGATGATATTACCTTTTTCATCATTGCCGAAGTCGTGCCACAGGTTCTTATTCCGGTTTACTTTGAATGATGCTTCGTTCTCAACCCGAAACGGAGACATATACCAAAGGCTGTTGCCTTGTCCTCTAAGTGGAGTAATACCGTAACTTTGGAGATATTCCTCAAGGACTATTTTTTTTGCTTGTTCTGTATTCATAATAATAACAATAATGACAATTTGAAATTGTAAATAATCTTTTTCTTTTCGCCAGCAAAAACTCTTTGTGGTGAAATAGGGATTTATATAGGTTTAGTTTACTTTGTATATATAGAAAACAGAATAAACTAAACCACCTGTATGAATTGAATTTGGAAAGGTTTACTTTACTCTATACTATATATACCCGGAATAAACTAAACCACTTTTATTGATACCCATTAGTAGTGAAAATCCGGATTATACTTGTACTTTTTCCCTTCTTGCACAACGATTCGTTTATTAGTCAGAAACACCTTTAATCCAATGATTTTATTTCTGCCATATTTATACCCGACTGTTTCGTAAGCTTTCTGTAAAGAGTCGATTAAAGTGCTGTAATTCTGTTCCTCATCCTGCGCAAAAGTAACTTCCAATGCTTGGCGGTGCTGCTGCTCTGTGAGAGCCTTATAATCAAATCCTCTTTTGGGTGCTGTTTCATTAGGTTGGTAATCTTCAATCAATTCTGGGAGTGCTAACTCATTAATCCTAAAAGCAAACTGCTCAAACTCTATAGTTCGCATATGTACAGATGAAACAATGCTTATATCCTTGTCAAACTCATCTTTGGCTATCTGCAATATTGTTTCTGATTTATTGTTCAGCTCCGTACCGATATGACCACGTGAATTATCATCGCCTTTGTTTTGGTGCAACACAGTATGAATATGAATCTGCCGTTCATCTGTCCACTGCATCAGTTTGGATATAAGGGTAGTGGCTTCACTTGGAGAATTTATGTCATACGCCAAATCCCTTATACCGTCAATAATGACAAGTCCTAACCCTTGCGTGTGGTATATCGCTTTCTCTATGATGGCTATACGCACTTCAGGGGTGAACTTTCGCAAGGCAAGAAATTCGAGTTTATCAGGCTGTCTGTTTAAAGGCAGTTTAGCCAACATTAAAATACGTTCCATTACCCGGATACAGTGGTAAGGGCTTTGTTCGGTATCTACATACAAAATATTGGACTTGTTCGGGGGAAGTGTGGCACGATACCGAAGTACCGTACCGTTTACCATAGCAGCTGCTACAATGGCACAAACATTAAAGGTTTTCTTACTCTTTGCTTTTCCTGTCGATGCGCTGAAATTTCCCAAGGTGCCTATTACTGAATCACCAATGTTTAGTACTTCCGGAGGTTCTGTAAATTCATCGGTTACACGTAACCTTGCACTTTCCCAAAGGATATTTATATCCTTTTCGGAGTTTTGTTCTTTTGCGGTTACCATAGCCTTATCCCCTGCCTCCTGTTTTACGACCTGCCAATTCAATGGCAAGCTGAGCATCAACTATAATTTTACGCCCTATCTGAGTAATAGCACGATCTATTTTTCCTCCTTGTTTTATACGGTTAGCTGTGGGTATACTGCATCCGAAAAGTTTAGCAATACCAAGTATGCCGTAAACATACTTTTTAGTTGTATCTACGGTAATGGTCGGTTGCTGTACGTCTGTCACTAGGGAGTTCTGGTGGAGAAACAAAAACTCTTCACCTGTCATTTGCCAAAGGGGCTTTTGCTTTAATTCTTTAATATTCATACTTTACAATGTTACGATTAAACAATAGCCTTGTACTTCGGCTGTGAGGTTCGAACATTGCAAAAATAGGTTGGGATGACCCTGGAGTGGAGATGGAAAATTCAAAAATAAATAAGTGCTATTTCTAAGATAATCAAAGAAATAGCACTTATTAAAAGTCCCAAAACATGGTTGTACCTTGGTGGGTGATAGAGAATGAGACTATATGGTATGACGTTTAAATATTTCGTCAACATTATTCGCAAATAACGTATCATCATCGGTAGCGTTATCACTAACGACATCCCGATATCTTGATGAGTAGTTTGATTCATCTTTTCCCAACCTATGAAGAATCACATTTATCCAATAATTTTTCAATTCTTTGTTTTTAATACAATTTGAAAATTTATGTAAAACATAATAAGCCCTTTTTATTGCTGATTTTTCTATTTTTAATGGAGAGTATAATTCCAATAAATTTATTGATTTATAAAACTCCAATTCAGACAGACTCTCAAAAAGAATCCCATCACTGAGTTTATATACCGAGTAAACTAATCCCATGGGGAAATAGGGAGCTAAATCAGAATTCTCAATAAATGTTTTATATTTTTCGGTTTCTTTAAAATTATCTTTTATCTCATTGAATAGATATTTACTGAACACATAAATTTCAAAGTGATAATCATTTAATAAAAATCCATATTGATCATAAAAGGTTGACTTATAATATTGATCTCTGCTAGGTATTTCCAACTCAATTCCTAAGATAATTTTCAACTCTAAATTTGATAACGCATTATAATGGGGATGCCTTGTTTTGTATGTGTCTAACATGAGCTCTTCTCTTTTGTATTGTCTGAAAAAGTTCTTATGTTTTTCATACAGCTCAATTATTTCAATTGCAACCTCCCTCAAATCGTTCAAAATTTCAATCCTTTCATCACTTAATACTTCGGGTGGATATTCTTCTATTATTTTCCATTCTGTGATGCATTTTTCATATCCGGTTCGAAAAACATCTTGAGAATCATAATTAAAATCTGTTCCTTCTGTATTTAGTTCTTTTATCCAATACTGCTTAATGTCCATTAGTATAAAATGTAACATTGACTGTACAACTTCTTTTTTCATAAACCTATTTTTTATAGTTGGTTAAATTTGCTCATTGCATTCGCTTTAATATCATCGGCAACGTCAATATAAGGTTTCATTGCCTTGTAATCGCTGTGCCCTGTCCATTTCATGACCACCTGAGCAGGAATGCCCAGCGATAGGGCATTACATATAAAAGTCCGACGTCCTGCATGTGTTCCCAGTAGTGCATATTTAGGTGTAACGGTATCTATACGTTCATTGCCTTTATAGTAAGTTTCCCCTACGAGCTCGTCAATTCCGGCTAATTCTGCCAATTCTTTCAAGTAGTCATTCATTCGTTGATTACTAATAACCGGGAGTGCTTTATGCTCTTCAAAATGCACATCTTTATATTTCTCTAGTATGGCTTTGCTGTGAATATTTAAATCAATAATAAGGCTGTCAGCGGTTTTTATTGTAGTGACTTCAATATGCTCCGGTTTAATATCGCTACTTCTCAGATTATGAACGTCTGAATACCTTAAACCGGTGAAACAACAAAACAAGAATACATCTCGCACTCTCTCCAAATATTGCTTTGTTTCAGGTATTTGATATTCACGTAATTTGGTAAGTTCTTTCCAAGTAAGAAATATTACCTTTTTAGGGGTATTCTTTAGTTTTGGTTTGAATGTATCGTAAGCTGTGTTTTGATTATACCCCTTTTTGGAGCTCCAACGGAGAAACCACTTCAAAAAACCAATTTGTTTGCCGATAGTACTATTTCGCATATCTTTTTTGTCTCGAAGATAATCGACATATTCAGTCAGCTTGGACTCATCAAAAGATTCAAAAGACAGAGTTGAATCAAAGCCTTTTAAATGATTTTTGGTCGCTGCAAATTTTTCGTAGGTAGAATCTGCCCAGTTGTTTTGTTTTCCGCACTCTTTAACGAACTCATCAAAAACGGTTATGAAATCAGTATTTAACTTTTTCGGCTCGACGTCAGCCTCCAAAATGGGAGTGTGTTTGGCATTAAAGGCATCCTTTATCTGTGTCGGAGTTGGCACGATATTTTGCACCTCAAATTCTTTAAAGATATTCTGAATTTCGGTGTAATACTGTAATAAATTGGAATTAATTTCTGATGCACTTTGTTTGAGCTTATTGGCACAGCCATTTTTAATCCGCTGTTTGTCACTATCCCATTTGGATACATCAATGCGATAGCCGGTTGTAAACTCTATACGCTGACTCGAAAACACCACACGCATACGGATAGGAACGTTCTCCACTACTGGTACACCGTTTTTCTTTCGGCTCTCTAAGGCAAAAATAATATTTCTTTTTATATTCATAATCGGGTGCAATTAAAATCAACACCCAAAGATACACCCAATATTTGAGATATGCAATGATATTCTAAGAAATTTTATTAAAATAGATTTTGTAATAACTTGTTTATTAGCACATAATTGCACATTTATGATCTTACGTGATTCTATAGGTTATAGAGCCTCCAGCTCCACTAAAACCTTTTTAAACAGAAGAGGCTGTCTCAAAATCAAATTGAGACAGCCTCTTCTATTTTACTCCAAATCACAACAATTATTATCAAAAAGCAAATTATAGCTCGTTGAATATCGATTTGTTATGAGTGACCTCCGACAACAATCCGCATAATTTTGAGGTTAAGTACAAAAAAACGTATTAGTTGAAAGATAAATGATCTTCGCCAAAATTTCGTCCAACGGGTTGGTTCAGTTGCAAAAGACAT
>Ga0302285_10001525_pt1 | contig 12866 bp, 6 predicted proteins | sample III_Fen_E2_2_FD_200455 | JGI IMG/M metagenome (GOLD analysis project Ga0302285, IMG submission 200455) | Peat permafrost microbial communities from Stordalen Mire near Abisko, Sweden - III_Fen_E2_2 | ecosystem: Environmental > Terrestrial > Soil > Wetlands > Permafrost | place: Sweden: Abisko...
GTTTATTGATATTTTGCACAATTTTTGAATTTTTTTATTTTAAATAGAAAAAATGGAGAGAATTGATGATAGTGAATGAATTCTTCTAGTCATTCTTGAAACTAAAGATGGAAAGAGAAATGGCTAATAATGCAGAAATAGAAAAAGCATTCTAACGAATCAAAGCATCCACTGTAAGCATTTTGAAATATGTGTTAGAAATGGAAGTTACTTTCTCGGGAAATTGTTCAATTTTTTTATTTGGAAATTATTTCTTTTCTTTTCTACAGGGTATTAGTGATGCTGGAGAGATTGTACATAAGTTTTTGAACAGGGAAAACACATACAGTCATTTATTAGTATCAATCGAGTAATACGAGAAGAACATCGACACGTTAAAGAGAAAGAACGAGCAGCTAAAATAGGAGTTTCAAACTTTAAAAGAAGAGCAGCCATAAGAAAAATAAGAATAAAAGCAGACTCTCCTTGAAATAGAAGAACTCAAAAACAAATATGAGAATATTGAAGTAAAGGCAAAGAATGCAGGACTAGTTTAGAAATTAGCTAGTTCATGGGCGGTCAATTATCTTTGGAAAATAGAAACAGTAAAGAAAAAAGGAAAAGGGAGTATTATTGTTTTTAAGGGTATTTTATTAAATTTTTATTGTGATTTGGAAGATTCTCGGTGTGTGTTAAGGCAGCAAAGAGAATTACAAAAGCAAATATCTCCCAGATAATACATTGAAGTTATTTACAGAAATATTTGAACACCTCAAGACTAATCTTCTCAAATAAAATGAAAAGGTAAGAAATTTAATGTGTTATTTCAGAGAAAATATTTCTTAAGTTCTTGTGATTTTAAATGAATTCTTTTTGTTTTGTTTGATAGGAGATTATTAGCATAGTGAATGCTCGTTAAAAAGAATTGGTTAATGATCCTGATACTGAAACGATCAGAAGAAACAATCGAGTTAGTAATATAACTGAAGATAGCAGATAAGATTTATCGTAAGCATAGCTATCAAAACCAGAATTAAACGAAAAGATTACTTAGATAAACCAAGGGAGTAAAAATAAGAATACATTTTAAGGATTTTATTGAAGTTGTATTGGTTTTTTAAACAGAAAATACTCCAGATTTAAATGGAAATATTGCAATGAAGAGAATAGGAGAAGTTGGATCATTCAGAGAATCCTGATTATGAGGATTTAAGCAAGTATTTGGATTCGTAGGTGTAGTAGGGACGATATTAGGAAATATTTAAAAAAATAAAGATTGTAATTCCACTTCATATTGCAGAATCTAGCTGTTAAGTTATTCATAATTATTATTTCAAAACAGATAATTCAATTAAAAATCTAAAAATTACAATCAGTTGAGAAATAAAATCTTCAGGAAATGAAGAAATGATAAATGAATGGCTGAATAGTTTTTAAAAGAGAAATACATCTCTTAAGGGTGATAAAGCCTTAAACAATAAAAATTGATTGGCATTTTCTTGAAATAACACATAATTCTTTCAAATTGCTAATCTTAAAGTGACTCAATTTATCAGAGATGAGATCTCTTGTCTGAATGCTGTCTTTATCTTATCTTTGATTTCGTTATCCTAAGTATTACACAGTTATTTCAAGTTAGATTATATTATTTCTTGCTATATTTTGATATTTTGATTTCTTACTTATTGCGCGATGTTCCCTTTGATGTTATTCACTTGTTTTCTAATTTTATCAATCTGATCATTCACGTTTTCAAAGAATTTGAATGTCGAAGAATCTAAAAAAGAAAATATATTAGAAACATATTAGGCTTATTGATAAGGTAATTAGATGGACTTAAAACAACAAAAGTAATTTTACTTGCATTAAGATTCTCTAGGTCTATCCTCTTTGCAGGTTATTAATTTTCGTTTTCTTCAGTTTTATTCAGTTTTTTCTTGGTAACTTATTTAGTAAATGCCATTTCTAATCCTCTGAGATTCTAAAACTGTTTCAGATCTTCTGGATTCGCATATTAATCTTCAGTATGTGTGCCTTATTCCCCTTTTACTTTATCCAAATCGACCAAGAATATTAAACTAAGAATTTACTTCATGCAATAATAAATGATCTGTTTTACTATATTCGTCTGCTATTTTGTGTCCAAGAACGAAGACTCTATCTCGATGCGTTATCTTTGTCTGCAATTAAAAACACGACAAGCTCTAATTGTTATGGTATTTATTAAAAATATATCATTTTTTTTTTGGATTCTTTACACTTTCTTTAGGATTTGTATATGTATAAGGGAATAGATTATCAACACTCCCAGGCAGTCGATAAAGCGCAATTGCAATGAGTTATTGCTCCGTTGCTAGATAATGGAACAATTATCCAAAGGTTTTATTGAAATAATCCTCCGGAACAGGAATCTACCAAAGATTGGATTATTTCAGATCAGCATGGTCGCATATTGCCCGAATGACTTATGAAGACTATTTGTCACCTGTGAGAATCTGCTGAAGGATAGTAAGTATATGTGGGTTATAGTACGTCTAGCAAGTTAGAGTGTCAATCATAGGAGAGATGTAGACTTATCCAGAGGCGAATAAAGGAATGAGTTCAGTTTTGCCTTCAGTGAGAAGTGAAGATTAGTTTGGTTGAATGTCTTAGTTATTGTGCAATAAGTGGATGTTCGATGGATAAACTAATTCAATCATGATTTAGACGTTTTTATTGAGTTTTTAGATTGCTTTGTAGATGAATATACTCTCCGAATCTTACATCTCATCAATCTAACCCATTTCTTTAGTCATTTCCTTACTGAAAATGACTGCTTTATCAGCAAATTATATGTTTGCTCTGATTAGATCGTCATGCTTCAAAGGAGAGCCCTAGCAGAAATAGATTGCACAAACAAATTGGAGTTGAAAATAAGAATTCCTTTAGAAATGTCAGAAAATAAATACCTTGATAAATATGATTTTGGGAAACCTATTGATGTCATTCCAGACTTTCGTTGGTTATTCCTCGCAAAGAATAACGATGTACTGAAATTCTTTGAGATATTTGGCACGAAGAGGAAGGATAAAATAGTAGATTGAGGAATGGATGCTGCAGAGAACTATGTGATTTGTAACTTTAATTGAATCCTTGAGACTGATTAATGTAACATTTATGAGTGGAGCTGATTCTGGAAGTAAAACATAATCACCTTCAGTTGATTCGCTGTCTTCGTCATTTTTCTAAAAGGAAAAATACAATTATTTTTAACAAAATTCTTAAGATATTATGAAAGAATTAGTTCAAAGATTTTGTATTCTTTTTTTAACCTTTGATTACGCATTTGAGATATCCTCATCCTCTTCTTCATCTAGAACTTACAAATACAACCCTGATTGGCTGTTCGCACCTTATTATTGTTTTCTAGTCTTCTATGTCTGCAGGAGATGATTCTGAGATATTTCTTCAGTTTGCATATCGTAGTTTGCAACTTAATCAGCAACTTTCTTATCCTCACAGATAATATAAACCTTGACATTGTTTTCGAATGTATTAGGTATCACATAATTCCCAGGATTGAGACGAATGATAGTCTACCCACCAACGTCTAATTCGATTCCGAATAGAATCCCACTGAAATCATTGTAAATAGTAGCGGCTATTTCGGTGAATGTCTTGCCTTCAAACTGTGTTTAAAGTTAGAACGATTATTGGCTGGATAACTCAATCATTTTGTTACTTTCATTGAGAGGTCTGTGCGATATATTTCATGCCCCATTCCTACCATGTACTCCTTCAACCATTCTTCTTCAAACTTAGATTCGTCGATTTCTCCTGCACTCTAAATCAAGTTCCCAAGCAGACTTATTATACCTGGACAGAAGCATGATTTTGCTAGCTATAGGGAAAGTAAAAAACAAAGATAAAAACTTAAGGAAATAGCAAGGATATTGCTCTTGAAAACAATGATATTTATGAATTTGTAGTGAGTTAATACCAAGTTCATCTTGAATTCTTCCACTACAATCAAGAGATCATTTGATTTTGCCGACAGCGATGAGTAGTAATGCGTCTTGCTCTCTGGTTTAACAAGTTAAATGCACAGACGGATCGAGTTTTCTCCTTTTGTCTGATGGTGCACAAACTTTTTAATTGCTAACCCCGTAAGCACATTTTTATGATCAGCAGAGTGAGAATCAGATATGTATTTATCAGTCAAGAGCACACAAGCTTTAGAATTCGCTACTGAAGTTCGCTTTAGATCCCTATCGAGCATAGGATTTCCTTAAAGATAATGCAAGAACTGTTCAAATTAAGGGTTATGCAGAAACTATTCCATATCTTAAGAAGGTGGATCGTGTTGTAGAATAATAGCATGTTTGTCTTGCCCACCATGATCTGGATGGAATAATTCCTTGCAGAAATAGAGCAAGGCTGAGAGTTCAACGTGCCCGCACACAAGAATATGAGGTATTTCCTAGTTAGATTTATACTTATTTCTGGCATACTTGCTCTGCATTTCTAGAATATTGTTTGGTAAAAAGCAAATTACCATACAAATAAATGACCAGTTTTGAGTTGTTTCTCAAGTAAACTGTATATCCGAATAACTTACGCATGAGAATGATTAGTTCATTTGTCTGCTTTGGAATCAATACAATACTGATTACAATGAGGACAATAACGCAGACTCTTCCTTCGAACGATTTCATTGTAATGTCTCCATATCCTACTGTTGCAAGAGTTACGACGATAAAATATATCATCTCATCAAAACTTGCGCTGCTTTTTCCTAGCTATGTACAGCCATTAGCTACATCTTCATCGTATTTATCAGCTCTGTCGTATGTCTCAAAGATATACAGTATTCCCGAACTGAGAACGATAATCGTTGATAGGGTCAAAAACAGAATGAAATATTAGCTGTTTTGGATGGAACACAACAAACAAAACTAATCAGAAACTGCAACACCTTCAATTCAACAAAAAAACCAAATAATATTTACTGGGAAACTCCTGAGAACTCTGAATCTTAGCTTTTGTAGTGCTTATTAGCGATAAGTGCTACTTTCAGAACCCTAATGACTCTCGTGATTTTGATCATTTTCATAAGAAACGATCGAGGCCCATACGAAAATAGAAAGAATATTGGCCAGACACAAATGAGATCGATGATAGATGATGATCGAATCAGAAAGTTAATCGAATGAGGAGCAGACCAGAATCGGATTGTGAATTCGATTGCATAGTAAAGGAGCACGATAAAATCTAATGTATCGAACCATCCGAATTGATCTTCCAAATACGTACTCGTGAAGAACAGAATTGTTGTCATTAAACTAATCCCAGCGGTGATGTAATCAACTGTTTTTCCTACGTGGCCGTTAAGTAGTTTCTCAACTATTGGCCGTAGATTACTTGCTGGACTCAAGATATTATTTTCTCCATTTTCATCTTCATCTTCAGTATTTACTTCTTGCTCTGCTCCTCCTTCATTCTAAACAAAAAATAGCTGTAGAATTGCATAAGTAGTTGTATGTACTTACAACTAAATCATCGAATTCCTCAGCTCCATTGGTTATTCTTCGTTAATGAATCTTAACACTCATAACCAAAGAGTAGCTAAAATACTAAAAGACTCTGTGATTATTATTTTTTTAAGATTTAAAACGATATTTTTAGTGTGCGTATCTCCTACAATCTTAATCACTGAATGTGTTTGCTTGTTCTGTTTCTAAAAAGGCAAACAATTATCAAATTTTTAATCATAACCTTTTACTTTGTTTGAGTTATCTTTTTAGGCAATCATTCTGACTAAATCAATCTGATCTTTAGGAAGAAGCTTGCAAAGTCAGATTGAAAGAATATTAACAAAAACAAAATCTTATTATTTCCTGATATTTATTAGAAAAACAAAAGAGTTTTCCTTCAACACATAATATTCTGCTAAGATTATTTGATGGCTACTTCTAATATTGACGAGAGAGACAAAAAGCTAGGCCATCTTATCCATGAAGGCCTTGATGGGAAGATATCTCTAATTGGATTTCCCTATGCTGTTGGTGCAGGCAGAGACAATCTCTACAAAGGATAAGAAAACGGACCAGGTAAAGTATTTCTTTTATTCGTTTTTGAAATTACATTGGCAACTAATAATAATCATAATATAATTCCTTAGATTGCTTGCGTAGATTCTTCCCTAGAGTTGGTCCAATAGTCAATCCAGAGTATGGTATCAGCTTAGAAAACTTAACTGTTAGTGATTATGGAAACATTCAAGTCGATGGAAAAGAGAGTGCTTATTAGTAGCTGATAGATAAGTTGCAGGTTAAAGTCAAGAGTGCCTTAACAAAGTAAAATATCCCAGTAGTAATCGGAGGTTCGAGGGATTGTGCATTTGCTTCGATATCTCCATTAATCTAAGCAGCGTAAAGTTTAATTATTCTTTGAATTCTTCATTTTTATTTGAAATTTTTAGTAATCAATGTCAGAGCACTATTATAAGTGTCGGCTCTCATTTGGATATGAAGAGACAATATGACGGAGATAAACTAAGTGTATCTTGTGTTATGAGGAAGACAATTGAGGATAATTAGATAACTTTGGCGAACACTAAATCGAAATTCATTTGCTTTGGCGTTTAAGATTGTTTAGTTTTACCTGAAGAGAACAGATTCGTGTAATCTCTTCCTGATATTATCTCAGTCATAACGCTCAACTAAATAAGGAGAACGTAGACTCTGTCTTCTTCATCGATCTTTGAGCCAGTGACTTAAGCGGGCTAAAGATTTACATCAATTCTCCTCTCAGCTCCTGAGAATTCTCAAATTCATATTTCCTTTGCACTTGAATCCATTCATGTAACAAAAACCATAATAATTTATAATTTCAAACATTTCTTCCAAGTTAATTTCCATAATTAAACTAATTACAGAGTGCATATTGCCCTGGAGTGACAAGACTAAGCGTCGGTGGTGGACTCACAGGAGAAGAAGCAACTGAGATAGCATTTCAATCTGGAAGGTGTAAACTTGTGAGAGGAATCGATTTCACAGATTTTAACCCATCAAATGAAGACTTTAGAACTGGGCTACTTCTTGCTAATCTAGTTTACTATTTTGCAATGGGTGTGGCTGCAAGATAAGAGTCCAAGGAGATAATATGAACAAAACTTCTTATCTTTCTTTCCTCTTTGCAATGCCATAAATGTCATATTTAGAAACTAACTTTTAGAAAATGAAATTTCGTGATCATGTTTTTAAAATGTTGCCATTTCGAACTATCACAATAACCCATGAAAGCTACATCAATAGCAAAGAGATTTATTAGAACAAAGATATTGTTTTGAAATAGTAGACAGGCTGATGGGCGGGGTATATACATAATTTTATAATCAAAGTCAAAGCAAGCGGGTAAATCCAAAATTGAGAAATAAAAATAAATCAAAGAAGAAGAAACAAAAACATTAAGAGGACAGTCACATTGCTAATCTTTGCTAAGCGCGCACACACAAAGCTAAGACTTGCTCAAACAAAATCAACCAAATATCAGCGCCCTTATTCACAGTATCCTAAACAGGAATGTTTCAATAGAACAATAATCAGCCAAATCAGGTAGGCGGTCTTTTTGGAGGACAAAACTTGCCTTAAGGAACTACTAACCTCTTTGCACAATAGTAAGGTCAACAAACAAGTGGATTATTTGGAAATAATCAATAGCAACAACAGTAGGGGCAACAACAACAACAGTAGGGACAACAACAACAGTAGGGGTAACAGCAACAACAAGGTGGATTATTTTAAAAATAGCAACCCTAAGGATAAGCATAAGCATAACAAAATCCTGTTGGGAATTCCCTGTTTGGTAATCAGCAATAAGGGGGATCTTCCCAATAAGGTTCGCTATTTGGCAATACATCCTAACAACAACAGCAAGGATAACCATCTTAAAGTACTTTATTTGGTAATTCATAGCAGTAAGAGTAGAAAGGATAATAATAGTAGCAGCCAGGTGGTCTTTTTGCTGGAGGTGGTTTAAATACACAACCACAAGGATAAACATCTTCTCTTTTTTCTGCTTCGACACAACAGTAAAAAGGACCATAATCTTCTGGCTTATTTGGTGGGTAATAGTAATAACAAGGATAACAGTAATCAAATACATTGACAATGAATACTAATTCTTAGCAATAACAATAGCCAAATTAGCAATAATAAGGTAGTTTATTTGGTAATAATTAACCACAAAATCAGACACAATAATCAAATCCTCAATAATTAACAAGTTTATTTCCGCAATCGAGTGCTTAAACTCAACCAAACCAAACTTAAAAAGGAGGACTTTTTGGTGCTACGATTTAAACTCCATAGAGTGATGCTACTTAAGGAACACAACCGAGTCAAGGCTAAACTGGAGGACTTTTTGGTGCTGCTGGTTAAACTTCATAGAGTGCTTAAACTTAAGGAAAATCAGCAAATTCAATATTTGGAGGGTCTTAACCTTCTGTGAATACAAACAATCAAAACACCTCATAACCTACTCCAGGAGGATTATTTGGAAATGCTTCGAATCAAGCACCTCAAACTTAACAATCCTCTGCTTCACAGTAACCATAACAACAACAGTAACAGTTACAGCAACAGCAGCAGCAGCAACAACCATAGCAACAACAATAGCAACAATAACAACAACAACAACAACAACAATAACAATAACAACAGCAACAGCAACAGTAACAGCAATAGTAATCACAACAGCAACAGCAATAGTAATCACAACAGCAACAGTAACAGCAATGGTAACCACAACAGCAGCAGCCTCAGAACTAATAATAAGATTAAAATCAAGTTTCTTCATTATTTGGAGGATAACAATCAAACCAATTTCTCCTAACAGGAAACAAATAAAATCCTTCTCAGTAGCAAACTCAAGCACCGCCTAATCCATCTTAAGCTGTACCTACCTCCGCAAATCCATAGAGCACAACTCCTCAAGCTACAGGAGGTTTATTCAGTAATTAACCTCCAAAATAGAATGCACCTGAAAGCTAGGGTGGACTTATTGGAAATGCTAAACCTCTTGCATCTGCTGCATAAACTTAACCTCCAACTCCTAATCTTCCACCTCCCTTCAATTCATTGACTGGAGATGGTTAAAAAAAGCAGTAAACTGTTTAATAAGCACAGCCAGCTGGTGTAAACCCTCCAACTTCATTGAATTCCTAACCATCAAATCAAACTTCTTTGTTTGGAGGAAACACGCAAGCTTCTAATCCTCCATAAGCATAATAAGCATAGACTTCGTTGTTTGCAGGTTAACCTAATTAAACTGTTCCACAGTTAAACCCTGCGCCAGGGCCTACCAAGCCAAAAGAAGTCACACCTGTTGGAAATTCTGAAGGTGTGTCACTTTTCAAAAAAGACTCTTAACCTCCTCTTGGCTAAACTGAAAAACTCTCAAATCCTCTTAGCTAGCCAGCTGGAAATTCCAAGGATGGAAATCTTCTAAACAAACCTGCTGGATAGCAAGCACCTTAAGTACAAGGTTAGAAACCATCTGCACCATAAGGATAAAACATAATTCCTAATTCTAAAAAAGCTCAAACACAAGGAGGTAACATCCCACGCAACGAGCAATTAGAATAAGAAATCAATAATGCAAAGAAACTCAATGGAAGTCTTCATATGTTCTGCTAGAATATTCACAAATATAAAAAAGAAGATGTGCAAGCATTTTTTAGTGACAGAGAGATTGTCAATAAGCTCTCGTAGACTCTCTCTTAGTTTCGTCCGGAACAAAATTCAGAAGAATGGGAGGTAAAGCAACTCTTTATCTTTTTTTAATTTGACATTTTTTTCTTCAGAAAATAAGAAAAGAAGCGAAGGAAGGTCTAAAACCACTAGTTTTCTGGAATGAGAGACTTTCTAAGTACAAATATCAATATCTGCTAGTCATGATCATCGATGATTTAGCTGAGTACTTATAACTCCGCCCAGCTGACTGCCATAATTACTTTAACATATTCCTTTCTCAAGAGAGTAAAATAGTTGACCTATTCTTTGACCCTTCTTCTGGTGAGCCATGTATTGAATTTTTCTATGAGCAATAGGCTCTAACATATGATTCTACAAATGTCTCCATCCGCAAAGAATCTCCATTCATTGCTAATCTTAGAACAACAGTGATGTAAGATATGTATTTTCATGAAAGAAACTGCATTCTTGGATCGCTTCGTCTTCTCCTTCTCATGACATAAGGTTAGTTATTTCTACCTTGTTTTCCCTTAATTTTGATAATCAACCCATTTTTGTTAACAGAATAAAAGAATTACTCAGTAGTTGAGAATTTATTAGATGGACTTCTTAAGCAAGGGAATGGTCTGGAGAAATCCTTATGGGAACTATACAAGAATCCTACAAAGAACAATAATTTGAGTGCTGAAGATTCTGAATTATTCTCGATGCAGTTACAATTCGAATAGGATTAGATCATGAAGTTACTGTACATTATCACCCAAAAGAACCTCGGGAAAATAAAATCAAGCGAGTATTTAAAAGTCTTTGCGGAGTAGAATTTCAGAGGAGATTTGAGTTTACTGAACGCGCCAAGTGAGAGTAGCAGTTACGAAAATAAAAACAAAATGAATGAGTTCGCTACTGTCGTTGGCGATTCTTGTCTTATGCTCATGCTGATGAAAGCGTAGATGGAAAAATTAACTCCTGAAGTGAATGAACTTCTTACTAAAAACTCAAACATTCCATAAATGAATGTCCTGTAGCTTTCTTACTAGTCTTCCGCTAAAGACTTCAAGCTCTCCTCGTTTAATTAAATCGAGTTCTTTTACAAAGCAGTCTCGAGAATATTGTCTTACAAGAATATTGGAATTCTGAAATTCTTCTGGTAGACAATCTTCTTTGATATTCTCTTCAGGATAATCTCTGGACTCTATGACTCTGAAATACTCGATCAAGATGACTAACAAGAAGCGTTGGTTTCAGAGTGTCTAGCTAGAGCACTTGCAAAGACTCTCCATAAGAATGGATAGCTTATTGATTAATTTTGGAATAAGCTTGAAATGAAGGATGTTAGTGATTAGTTCCGCTCTTGCTTCAAAAGCGTTATTTCATAATATAAAATAATGAAGAGCGCAATGGGCTCAAATAGCGATCCCAAAGCAGATAAAATCATTATTTTTCTCTCGTCTAATGAGAACTTTTCATGGTTTTAGCTTTATCAATAAGTCCAAATGTAAACTCAATTTAGGGAAAATAATTTTATAAAATATTGACATTTTTGTATCCTTTTGCAGATGGAATTAATCCAGAAGAGACGACAACTTCATCTTGAAGCTGAGACTAATATACAAGCTGATTTGTGTTGATCCAAAGTGCATATTGCTCCTTTAGCTGGCATTTTCATATCAAATACTCACCACTTCAGTATTCGAAGAGCACATTCAAGACTGCCAAGGTGATTAGATCATATAATTCTTGATTCTCAGCATGACCATTGGATATGATCAAAAGTAATAATCATAGAATTTCTTTTGTGGGCTCAAAGCATTGAATGGTTTACTGAGTAACCATCAACATATGACCTAATTGATCCTTCAGTAAGATAAGAATCAAGAACATATCATAAATTCATATAAAAAAATAATTTACTCGATTGGAGATGCAGACTGTGCATAATACAAACTCAAATGCAAAAGAGAAATATTGAATTTGCTGTACACAATTCTCAGAGATTTCGAAGAACCTTTATTGGCCTTCTCTAGGTTCGACAGAAACGTTGAATATGATTCTCAGCTTCTAAGCAACCTCTTTATCTTCTATTTGACTTTAGTAGAGGAATGGGATCAAAACCTGGCAGTGTTTTAGCTCAAACACAAATGGAAAATTGGTAGGGATTTATTTTTTGAAAAATTGTTAATCTTTTTATGTTCTTTTTTGATTTAAACTCTTGTTTTACATAGGTTAATTGATAATGAAAATCACTGAGAATTGCTTGCATCGATTGAAGATGAATGTCCGAAAGAAAGCTGATTTTAAATTGATCCAGAAAGACAGCTACACAAACTAATTCTTGAGCGTATTTTTAGTACCAATCTTGAAGAAAACAAGAGTAGAAGAAATCATCATGAAGATACTCGAAGTCTCAGCTAATCCTTCTTCATTGAACGGAAATTACGGCGTTGCTAACAATAAATCAGTGAAACTCAGCAATAAATACTGGCAGACTTATGTTCAGAATTCAACGTTCAAATTCAGAGAGTTCTAAATCGAGCAAATCAAAAGCTAAAGCAACTTGCGAGACCTCATATCAGATACCTTTATGCTTCTTGAGACGATTTTGCAACTTATGGAAGAGAAATTTACTGTTAGAAAGTAAACATTTGAGTCTCGACTCTTGCAAAAAGCAGAATTACTCGATGAACTGCCCATATTAGATTACTTCGAGAGAATATTCTGCAAAACAGATTGCATCTTCCATTACAAGCAAGAATACTATTCCGACAAGGCAGTTGATGCATTGAAAGTTAATGTTCTGTATGCAATCTCCTCATATCTGAGCTTCGACAATCATTTCTTCACCTCAATGAGTGAAATTAACCCTACTCTACCAGTTTATCTCTACTACCTCCTCGACAAAGAAGCTGTGCTGATTAACAGCATCGGAGATGAGCATCTCCTCTATGATTATAATGCAATCAGAAATCCTATTTCCCATGTACACAATACTTGTTTGAAGAATAATTTTATTAAATAAATTGATTTGAATTTTTTTTCCTTAGGCTAATTCCCCTGATGGAAGTTTCTGCAACTCTATCAATGCTCTGTGTCTTCGTGTTCTCACACAGATCATGCTCGTCTGGGAGGTACCACAAAATTATTAAGATAATTACT
>Ga0302285_10001526_pt1 | contig 12864 bp, 4 predicted proteins | sample III_Fen_E2_2_FD_200455 | JGI IMG/M metagenome (GOLD analysis project Ga0302285, IMG submission 200455) | Peat permafrost microbial communities from Stordalen Mire near Abisko, Sweden - III_Fen_E2_2 | ecosystem: Environmental > Terrestrial > Soil > Wetlands > Permafrost | place: Sweden: Abisko...
CCTATGTATCCAAGCATTCACTACATGAAAGAATATGCGGCTCGTGAAAACGTGAAACGTCCGTTTATTATGTGCGAGTATGCACATGCTATGGGAAATAGTTCCGGAAATTTTAAGGAATACTGGGACATTATCCGTGGAAGTAAAAACATGCAAGGTGGTTTTATCTGGGATTGGGTAGATCAGGGATTTGAAGTTACGGATGAAGCCGGACGTAAATACTGGGCTTATGGTGGAGATATGGGTAGTCAGAACTATACGAATGATGAAAATTTTGATCATAACGGATTAGTATTTCCAGATAGAGTTCCGCATCCAGGATTAATGGAAGTGAAGAAGTTTTATCAGGATATCTACTTTAAAGCCAATCATCCCGAAACAGGATTGATTACCGTGTCTAACGAATTTCATTATACCAATCTTCAAGACTATGAATTCAGCTATCAGGTGTTGAAAAATGGTGAAGTGATTAAGACCGGTTGGTTTGATTTGGATTTAGCTCCCGAATCGGAAAAAGAGGTAAAACTTGCTTTGCCAGACATGCCTGCTGCTGATGGTGTAGAGTATTTGTTGAATGTATTTGCCACCTTACGTGTAGGTACTGATGTCATTCCGCAAGGTCATGAAGTTGCCCGTGAACAATTCAAACTGGGTGCAAGCAATTACTTCGCGAAAAAAACGGCTACAACCGGTACAGTAAAACTTACTGATGAAAAAGACCGTATCAACATGACTGCCGGAGGCGTAAATGTAAGCATCAACAAAAAATCAGGACTCATGGATGGTTATCAGTTTGCCGGTAAATGGTATTTCAATCAAAACCCAACGCCTAACTTCTGGCGGGCTCCAACCGATAATGATTTTGGAAATGGAATGGAGCACAAATGTAATATCTGGCGTGTGGCAGGAAGCAACACTTCAATAAAAAACATTGCAACCAAAGAAGAAAATGGCAAAACTATGGTTACTGCTGACTTGTATCTTAGAGATGTAGCTTCCGATTATCAGATTGTTTATACTTTGAGTGGAAATGGTGATTTATCCATAAACGTATCATACAAGGCAGGCGTTAATGAATTGCCCGAGCTGCCTCGTTTTGGTATGATTATGTCGCTGAATAAAGAGTTTGAAAACTTCACATACTACGGTCGCGGTCCATGGGAAAACTATGCAGATCGTAACTATGCTTCTCAAATGGGCATTTACAGCAGCAAAGTTTCCGATCAATATGTTCCTTACACCCGTCCACAGGAGAATGGTTATAAAACCGATTTACGTTGGTTGACATTAACCAACAACGAAGGTAAAGGTATCCGCATTGAGGGATTACAACCCATCTGTGCCAGTGCATTGCAAAACTGGCCGGAAGACTTTGATCCCGGGTTGTCGAAAAAATACCGCCACACTAACGATATTACACCTAACAGGGATGAAGTAATCTTATCTGTGGATCTTGCTCAGCGTGGTGTGGGAGGAGACAACAGTTGGGGTGCATATCCACACGAACAATATCTGCTGAAAGCAAAAGAATATAGCTACGGGTTCATAATAAAACCAGTCAGTAATTACTAAGAATTATGAGTCTTAGCTCTGAATGTTAGAGTATTAAAAGAAATAAAGACGAGTAATTTTCTTTAGGAGTTGAGCAAAGTAAAAGTATGGAAACGCAAAGCGATGAATAGTAATCATTATTTTGCGTTTCTTTTTTTTTGTTAAAACCACACGGAAGTAAGCAAACCAAAATTTTATTTATCCCAAATAACAGTCTTCTTTGTTGCCAGATTAATTTTGGTACACATAACATTCTTCATTTCAGTAATAAAAAATATCAACTTATTTAGAGAGTATTGTCATATATTGCTAACTTTGCCTTTCAAAATGCAACCTTATATTTTTTGATATTCATGAAAAAGCGTCATCTCGCCTTATTCTTCCTCTTTATTTTAGGACAGCTTTGTCCTGTTTTTTCCCAGATAGGAACTTTTTATTCCACCGATAAAGAATTGTCAAACAGTTTGATAAATGCTATTTATCAAGATAAACGTAATTATATCTGGATTGCTACCGAAGACGGACTAAATAAGTTCAACGGAGTTAAGTTCACTACTTATAAAAATATAAAGGGAAATCCCAAAACGCTTAAAAATAATTATGTACGGACGCTTTTTGAAGACTCTTCGGGTCGCTTTTGGATTGGCTGTATTAATGGACTGATGCTCTATAACAGAGTTGAAGATACTTTTGAAGAAGTAAAACTTTTCAAAAATGGAGTAAGTATTGAGCCTAGTATTTCGTCAATCATCGAAAGTGATACACACCAAATTTGGATTACCAGTGATCAGGGACTTTTAATTATAAATTCCAATAAAGATTCGTATCATTTCGATTCAAAATTTTCAAGATTATTATGTAGTAGTTCTCTTGTTCACGTATTTCAGGATTCGAGAAAAGATTTCTGGATTTTATCAGATGATCAGGGACTGAACAGATACTCACCAAAAACTAAAAAACTCTATACTTATAAATCTCCAACCAGGATTGGAAGCAACCAAACTTCGGCCATCTGCGAAGATCACCGGGGCAATATCTTTGTAGGTACACTAACAGCCGGACTGTTTAAGTTGAATAGAACGGCTGATAAGTTTGAACAGATTGTTTATGCAAAATCGTCGCAAAGACTTCCTGTAAAATGTTTACTTGTTGACAAACAAAAGAATTTATTAGTAGGGACTGATGGTATGGGGATGAAAACTTATAACCCCAAAAAGAATTGTCTGGAAGATATTGAGATGCAATCCTCTTTATTTGATTTTTCTAAGATGAAGGTGCATTCTATTTTGCAGGATGGAGTAGGAAACTTTTGGACCGGCATTTTTCAGAAAGGAGTATATTTTATACCCAACAATCCCAATAAATTCAAAATTTACGGTTACAAATCATTCGATAAGAACATAATAGGCTCAAATTGTGTAATGTCTATTTTGAAAGATAAAGACAATATCGTTTGGGTTGGAACTGACAATGATGGGATTTATGGCGTTGAGAATGGGAGAAGAGTGAAACATTATTCACGAACCACACCAAATTCAGTTCCCAATACGATTATGTGCATTTTTCAGGATAGCAATCATGATATTTGGTTGGGATCCTATTTAAATGGTCTGTCGAAGTTTAATAAAAATAATGGTGCTTGTATTTATTATAATCAAATTTCGCCAACAATAGGCAATAATTCTTTGAGTAATAAAGTAATGTGCATTACCGAAGATAAGAAGAAAAATTTGTGGATAGGAACTAATGGTGCAGGATTGTATTCATTCGATTTAAAAACACAAACTTATAAACAACATTATGCTCTTGATGGTGGGCATAATGGAAAGATACTTAATGATGGCATTAATTGTGTTTTACATGATAAGGATGGGTTTATCTGGATTGGTACATTTAGAGGTGTTTGTAAAATAAATCCGCAAACAAATAAAGTTGTAAATTTTACAACTAAAAACAATATATTACCCGGTTCAATTGTGTTTACAATGACTGAAGATCACAAAGGCAATATCTGGATTGGAACGACAGAAGGTTTGGCTTGTTACGATAAAAAGAAGAATAGATCCAAATTATATACAATGGCTGATGGATTGCCGAGTAATGTGATTTGTGGTATATTGGAAGATGAAAAAGGAAATATGTGGTTAAGTACACACATGGGAATCTCTAAATTAATTGTTGCGGAAAATAAATTTGTGAATCACTATGCTTTCGATGGCTTACAAGGAAATGAATTTTCAAGAGGAGCTACTTTTCATGCAAGCAATGGTGAAATGTTCTTTGGAGGTATAAGTGGTGTGAGTTATTTCTATCCTCAGGAAATTAATGATTTGAGAAAGAAACTGCGTGTATATCTTACCGATTTATATATTTTGGATATTCCCGTAAAAAAAGGTGACCTGTCGGTGAATAGGAATAAACGAATAATAAATCGATTTATCTCTGATGTTGATACCATTCATTTGAGCTATAAAGACAACATGTTTAGTCTTGAATTTTCAGCATTTGATTTTGGAAATTCGGAACGTGTTTACTATCGCTATAAAATGGACGGATTAAATTCTGAATGGATTAATACCCAGCAGGGCATAAGCCGCATCAACTTTACGAATATAAGTTACGGAACTTATAAATTGAAGGTGATGGCTTGTATTCAGGATAATAGATCGCCTGAAAAGGAATTTGTAATCATTATCTCTCCGCCATGGTATCTTTCGTGGTGGGCAAAAACTTTTTATTTTATTTTATTGCTGTTGCTGGGATACGGTATTACCAGATATATACTGAGTCAGATCGAACACAAACAAGAATTAATGCGTCGTGAGCATGCAGAACAAATTAATGAAGCCAAGTTACAGTTTTTTATCAATATCTCGCATGAAATCCGGACACCAATGACGTTAATCATAAGTCCGCTTGAAAAACTAATTTCGGAGAATTCAGATATAGAAAATCAAAAGGTGTATCAAATGATGTACCGGAACGGACAGCGGATTTTGCGGTTGATTAATCAGTTGATGGATATCCGAAAAATTGATAAGGGTCTGATGTTTGTAAAGATGAGAAAAACTGATATTATTAGTTTTATTGATGATCTGATACAAACATTCGAATATCAGGCAAAAAAACGTAATATTCATTTTGAATTTCAACATAACGAACCAAAACTTAATGTATGGATAGATTTGAATAACTTCGATAAGGTATTACTTAATATTCTATCGAACGCATTTAAGTATACGCCCGAGAATGGTGAAATTATGGTTTTGCTTAGTACCGGAACAGATGAAACTGAAGAGAGTGCTTTGAGAAATTATTTCGAAATTATCATTTCTGATACCGGAATAGGTCTGGAAGAAGAAAAGATTGAGCGGATATTCGAACGTTTTTATCAAATTGATAATGATCAGACAAAATCAAATTTTGGAACAGGAATTGGCCTTCACCTTGCCCATTCGTTGGTAGAACTGCAACATGGAGTTATCAGTGCCAGAAATAAACAAAAGGGGCAGGGTAGTGAGTTTGTTGTACGCATGCCTTTAGGAAATTCGCATCTGAATGATAGGGAAATAGAAAACTATAGCTCTGAACCAAGTCAAAAATCGGCTATTCAGATGCCAGATGCAATTTTATATGATGACATGACAATTGAAAATACAACTAAAATAAAATCAAAAACGAAATATCGTATTCTAGTGGTGGATGATGAAGATGAAATCCGACAATATATCCGTACCGAATTGTCTGATATGTATAAAATATCAGAATGCCGGAATGGAAAGGAAGCGTTGGATTTTATTCTCAGAGAGAAACCAAATCTAGTGATAAGTGATGTGATGATGCCGGAGATGGACGGAATTACGTTGTGTAAAAAAATAAAATCTAACATTAATGTGAATCATATCCCAATTATATTGCTTACGGCCAAATCGGGAGATGAAGATAAAGCGCAGGGTTTTGATATTGGAGCCGATGCTTATGTGATTAAACCATTTAATGTTGATTTGCTGAAGAAAAGAATTGCCAATCTGCTTGAAAACCGTGGACGTTTGGAAATGAAACTTTCAGATTCGGAAGACAATAAATTGCTCATAAAACCCATAGCGATGCGTCCAACGGATCAGATATTGTTAGAAAAAGTAATTAAAATTATCAATGATAATATAGCCGATCCTGATTTGAATGTTGAATTCTTAGCAAGTGGAGTAGGTATGAGTCGTGTACACATGCATCGCAAGTTGAAAGAACTAACCAATCAATCTGCCCGTGATTTTATTAAGTCTATTCGCTTGAAACAAGCAGCAGAATTGCTTTCCACCCAAAAAACGGGTATTTCTGAACTTGCGTATGCGTTGGGTTTCTCGAACCTGTCTCATTTCTCCAATTCATTCAGGGAGTTTTATGGTATGTCCCCTAAAGAATATGCCCAACATATTAATGATAATAAGAAGCTTGATTGATATACGTAATACATTTAATATAAAGCAGTCGGATTCATTTTCGGCTGTTCTTTTTTGATAAGCCTCCGAGATTTTCCCATGAAAATTTAATGTAAATGTACAGAGAGTATAAGATAAAATGCTCTGTTTTTATGCTAAGTAATATATCCTGTTTTCTCCCCGATACTGGATGTTCCGCGCGAGTTCAATAGTTAAAACAACATTGCTAAAAGTAATTTACATTGAAATCGTTTTGTATTTTTTTAATTCAAAAATCAAAAAAATACAAAAAAATATTTACTGGTTTTAGATAAAATTTATGATTAGAGTAGAAAATGTAACCTATAGTAAAGTTTTTGTTACGAATTGGGCTCGAATGTAACCAGTGGAAAAGTAAATGAAACCCATACAATAAGAGGATAAAATATAAATAGGTAAGTTTGTACAATAAATATTAAAAATATGAAACTGTGCGAAACAGGCTTTCTACATTGAAATATAATATACTGGCTATTCCTATACATATCGAAGATTCTTGGGAAGAAATCCTGTGAAAGAAATTATATTGAAAATGGCTTACAAATGAATCGAAGAGTTTGGATTAGAAAACTGTTGTAAGGCCATTTTCAAAGGGAGAGATTATCAACTTTTGATTTTGTTATATTTTAACTGTAAAATTTGAAATTATTTCTATTAAATCAAACATATATTATTAACTTTAAATTAAAATGAATTATGGATGAAAGTCACTCGATTCTATCTGTTCGAAAGGGATTAAAAAACCTATTGAGCAAGTATGAAATTCTCGCAGTACCGCTATGTTCTTTTTGGACTAGTTAGGGTACAAAATCCCAATGGTAAACATTCAAGAACTGTTTTACATATATTTAACGGTTAGCCAGATATCGACGTAAGTGCTATGAATGCTTAAAAAATATTACTTTCAATATAAATTAACCTTTTATTATTAAATTTAATTCCATGAAAAGAAAAATCAATTTTCTAATTGCGTTACTCCTGTTTGGAGTAAGCTTTGTTTCTGCTCAGCAGAATCTTTCAGTTTCGGGGGTTGTTACCGATGCAAATGATGGAAGTCCAATGGTTGGCGTTTCCGTTATGTTAAAAGGAATGACAAACGGGACTATCACTGACATGTACGGTAAGTATAACCTTAGTGCTCCCAAAGGTTCTACGATTGTTTTCTCCTACATTGGTATGGAGAAACAGCAATCTATTGTTAAGTCAAGTGTTATTAATGTTGCTTTAGTTTCTGATTCAAAAATGTTGGACGAAGTTGTTGCTGTCGGTTATGGCTCAATAAAGAAGTCAGACGTATCTGGTTCGGTTGCTTCGGTTAACAGAGACGAAATGATGAAAAAAAGTCCTACGAATATTTTGGAAGGTTTGAAAGGAGCTGCTGCTGGTGTAATGGTAACATCACAAGATGGAGCTCCTGATGCAAACGCAGCCATTCGTATTCGTGGTGTTGCAACTATTAACGGTAGTGCCAATCCTCTGTATGTAGTAGATGGTGTACAGGTAGGTACAAATGCCAACTTTCTTGCCCCTAGCGATATTGAAAGTATTGAAGTATTGAAAGATGCATCTGCTACTGCTATATATGGTTCAGCCGGAGCAAATGGTGTTATCATGATTGTCACAAAGCATGGTAAGGAAGGTGCTACACATCTAACTTTCTCGGCTGACTATGGGGTACAAACTTTAGCTTCAACATTGGCTGTCGGTAATGTTGACCAGTTTGCTCAAAATATACGTGCTGGCCGTGCTAACGATGGTGGAGTTCCTGCTAATGCAATTTTCACTACGGCGTATGATGGTAAAAGAAATAATATTGACTGGCAAAAAGAGATGACTCGCGTTTCTTTAAAACAACAATATAATCTTTCTGTTTCAGGGGGTACAGATAAAACTCAGTCTAACTTTTCGGTCAGTTATTTAAATAATGATGGTATTGTTATCAATTCAAATTACAACCGGTTGACCGCCCGTGCCAATGCAGTTACTAAAGTAGCTAATTTCATTGAGGTAGGTGGTGACATTAATTTTGTTCATTCAGAAACTCACGGTAGTAACTTTGGTAACGGTACTAATAACGGTAATCTTTCTTCTCTCCGTGATATGGCTTTCATGTGCCCAACTCTGGATTATGTAGATGCGAATGGTGTCCTCCATAGCCCGAATGTAAGAAATGCAAACGGAACTTATGGAACTAGTTATCAATTCCCAAATTCTTACGATGGTGGTACTTCAGATAATTTAGTTGCTTCTCAAATGGAAAACAATGGGTTGACAAAAAACAATCAGGTTTTGGCCAGTGCATATGCTAATATTAAATTATATAAAGGACTAACATTTAAAACTATAGCTTCTTATAATTTAACTGCCAGCAACTATGAGAACTTTAGCGGTAACAAACAGCGTTATGAACCAGATGGAGTAACAAAGGTTGTTTTGAGGGATTACGATGCCCGTTATCATTTACAAATAAACAATTCTCAAGATAATACGATTGCGCTTGAAAGTTATTTGACTTACAATTGGAAAAATGACATTCATAATCTTACTTTAATGGCAGGTAATTCAATAACTAAAAGCTTCGGAGACGAAGTTTCTGCAGAATCTTATGATTTTTCTGCAGATAATATCCGTGATATCAGTTTAACCAACGACGCAAGTTCAAGAACTGGCAATGGTAAGTATCACCTGCAGGTTCGTGGAATTTCATACTTTGGTCGTGCCACGTATAGTTTGAAAGATCGTTATATTTTAACAGGTACTGTTCGTCGTGATGGTTCTTCTAACTTTGGTGCAGGGAATATGTTTGGTACTTTTCCCTCTTTAGCTGGAGCATGGCGAATCACTGAAGAGGATTTTATGAAAAATACTCCGGCTATCAGTAATTTGAAACTTCGTTTAGGCTGGGGACGAACTGGTAATTCAGGAGGATCAACAGATAAAGCTATAAACGCATTGACTTCAAAATCTATTGGATACTATTATTATTCACAAGATGGAGCTTCAGGTTTAGGTACAACAAAACAAACAGTTAATGGATATGTTAAAGTATTAGTTGACCCTAATTTGAAATGGGAGACCAATGAACAAAGTAATATTGGTGTTGATTTAGGTTTATTCAATAATAGTCTGAATATTACAGCAGATTATTTCACTCGTACATCTAAAGACCTGTTGTTGAATCAATCACTACGTTCTTCAACCGGTTATAGCTCTATTTATACTAATTATGGTGAAATCCAGAATAAAGGTGTTGAATTAAGTATTAACTATAAGAAGCAAATTAATAAGGATTGGAATTTCGGTGCTACTTTGACAGGTTCTAGCTTGAAAAATAAGGTTATTAAGATGGGAGATGATTTGTTTAGTGTTAACGGTTCATCAACCAATGACGGTTCAAACGTTGGTGCAGTAGCAGCTTCTTCAGGCGTACACTGGGACGGGCATTCGATTTGTCGTGAAGGTTATGCCGTAGGTTCTTTCTATGGTTACCAGGTAGAGGGTGTATTCCAATCTCAGGCTGAGGTTGATGCTTTAAACGTTGCTGCTACGGCAGCTTCAAATGCCAGAGCTATTGCTGCAGGTCATTCAACATCCACTTTTATCCCTTATCAAAAAACTCAAACAGGGGCCGGTGATTTTAAGTATAAAGATGTTAATGGTGATGGTGTAATTGATGAGAAAGACATGGTTGTGTTAGGTAATGGTTTCCCTAAGTTAAATTACGGTTTGACACTAAATGCTTCTTACAAAAATTGGGATTTCTCGGTTTATGCTTATGGAGTATACGGGCAACAAATCTATTCTTACTCAGCAATGACGTTATCTAATATCTACGGAACAGATAATGGTACAATTCCTAATATTTTAACATCTTCAGCACAAGAGGCTTGGACTCCGCAAAATCACAGCAACACTTTATCTAAGTTGTCAATCATGGATTACAATCAAAACATGCGTGGTTCTTCAGCATGGGTTAAAAATGGTGATTTCTTGAAAATAAGCAATATACAGATCGGTTATAATTTTAGTAAGAACTTGTTGAAGTCATTAAACGTTGCAAGTACTCGTCTTTATGTTTCTGTACAAAATGTATTCTGTATCTCCAGTTACAACAAATATGGTGATCCTGAATCAGGACAAGGCAGTGTGTTGTTTACAGGTTTGGATACAGGTCGTTATCCTAATCCTCGTATTTATTCAGCAGGTTTGAACATTCAATTCTAATTGTTTCACTTAATATCGATTAAAATCATGAAAAACATATCAAAAATATTATTTTCATTTGTCATTGGATTATTCTTGCTAGGAATAAGTTCATGTAATGATAAGGAATTCTTAACAGTTGATCATTATTCCATTTTACCTTCTGATCAAATGTTTAAGTCGGACAAGGATGCTTTGGCTGGACTTGTTGGTTGCTACGATTATATGCTTCCGGGTGGAGATGTTGACGGAGATGGTAACGCCGATGCCGATGGAGACTGGGGATTTAAACCGAACTTGTTTGTAGGTGGGCATCCAACAATGGATACTCAGGCAACCGGTTGGGATAAAGACTGGAACACACAAAACTGGACTGCTGCTAGCCCTGAACTACTTTCAGGTTGGAAACAATGTTATGGAGCAATTAGTCGTTGTAACATTTTCCTCGCCGGTCTTAATACTTCAACGGCTATTACTCCTGCTTTAAAGACGTCATTGGATGGACAGGCAAGAGGTATTCGCGCTTTCTTCTATATTTGGTTGGCTAAAACTTTCGGTCGTGTACCTTTATTGGAAGAAGGCGAAACATATCTTAATACTCCAGCGAAAGCTCGTGCGAAAGATTTTACTGAAATGTGGAATTTCATCATCACTGATTTGAAAACAGCGGCAGATGAGCTTCAATGGGATCCATTGAACGGAGAATATGGACGTTGTACAAAAGGTTTTGCCCTTTCATATCTGGGCGAAGCTTATATGTGGAAAGCATACCGTGTTCCTGCTGAAGCAGCAGCAGACTATGCATTAGCAGCAGCGGCTTTAAAACAAGTAATTGAAAGTGGAAAATATGAATTAAATCCTTCTTTCACCACTTTATGGGATCCGGGAGCTGTTTGGACAAAAGAAACGATTTGGGAAGAAGTTCTTGACGAAGGCGCACTATGGACTGGGGGAAATGTATCCGATGGCCACGCTTGGGTAACCTATTTTACTGCTTGTCCAGCTGTTGGAGGATGGGGTTCACTTTATCTCTCTTGGGAATGGTGGAATTCGTATGAACAAGGCGACAAACGTCGTGATGCTTCAGGTGTACAAGGTGCTGTACCTGATATTGATCCAACATGGAAATCTGCAACAAACTATGGATATAATCCTTATCTACAGCAAAGTATTACTAAGGCTAGTGATGGCTCAAACATTGCTTCAACGCAGCATTATCACTTTTTGAATGGCGGTGAACCTGCGCCTGCAATCTGGAGTTTGAAATATTGGCGTTCTTGCCGTGCAAATTGGAATGCAATGTGGGGTCCTCAACAAATTTATTACAAACGATATTCCAATGTATTATTAGACTATGCCGAATGCCTGTTCCGTGCAAATCCAAATGATCCAGTTGCTTGGAGTTATGTTGATCAGATTCGTAACCGTGCCTTCGGTAATATGGAAGTAGGAAAGAAAGCATCTTTGACTGCAACCTATCTCCCCTATTATCAATCTATTGCTACTTTTTACATTGGGAAAGGCAATACTGATATAGCAGTACCTACTACATATCCACTCCCATTCAACGAAACTACAGTAACAGTTCCTGACGCGAAGACTTATTATACACAGGTTAAATCAGATAAAGGTTTTAGTTCAGAGGTATGGTTGGTAGCATTAGGACAAGAACGTCGTAAGGAATTTAATGCTGAATGGTGTCTTACCCCTGATTTGATTCGTTCTGGTTTTATGGAAGACCATATTACCCACAATTATCCAAAAAACCTAGGTTATCCAAATACTGCTAACGCTGATCTGGTACAAGGTTCTTGGCATACTTACCGTACTTTTGATTTCGATCTGAAGAAAATGGATATGCCAATCCCAACGGATGAGTTGTTAAAAAACAAATTGTGTGATCAAAATGACGCTTACAAATAATGAATAGAAATTAGATTACATTACATATACAGAGACCAATCCGTTGGTCTCTGTATTTTTTATTTCTAAGTATGTATCAAAAATGATCTATCAGTTTTTACAGGAAATATATTAGGTCTTTTTAATTATGCAACAAAATCAACAGGTGGATTCGTTGATTTTGACTGGTTCAGAATGAAGCAATATGCATAAATAATTAATTAAAACCGAAGAATAAAATAATGAAACAGTTGTTGACACGTATCTTTTTTATAATTATATGTAGCCTCTTTTTGACTAATTGTAGTAAGAATGAATTAAGTAATTATGTCCGATTCAGCAATACAACAGCACAGGTTTCTGCTGTGTCTGATACTATCACAGTTCGGGTAGAATGGTCGCACATTCAATGGTCAATATCGCCCAGGGTAGTAATTTTATCACAGGGTTTTCGGTTACCATTGGTGGTGATATAAGTAAATTGGATAGTCATACTGATATAATAGTTAATTTGGATCACAATCTAACAACTTCAATGAGAAGTTAAAATATTATTGTGACAAATATTTCGACAGGAGAGACAACGAAAATTTCAATTGTGCAGAATGCAGGAATGGCAGTGAGTATGACCATCGACCCTGCTTTGACATACCAGATAGTAACAGGTTTTGGTGGCATGATCGATCCAACTATCTGGGTAGGTGCTGCCAACCAGATAACGCTTGCAGAA